>JAEEGF010261421.1_pt1 | contig 45508 bp, 26 predicted proteins | sample 9134171 | NCBI WGS metagenome assembly JAEEGF01 (sample SAMN16246542, study PRJNA631951) | gut metagenome | biome: gut microbiome; feature: rumen; material: AP-attached | host: Bos | place: Iran: Karaj | collected 2018-10
ATATTGTAGTATAAAATATTCTATATACAAGTATTGACATTTAGATTTGAGTTACTTTTGTAAAATATGCACAGAAACTTGAGGGGACTTTCATGCATATAACTACAATTGCACTTATAACCTCAATAATTGGGCTTATCAGCTCGTTTTTTCTGGTGGGAATAATTCCGTCACTGGTGTCATTTATTATGGGCATCAGACTGATCATTGAGGAAAAGTCCATAGATATAGCGAGGATCCTGGCGATTTCCGTTGCCGGAATTCTTCTTCCCATTGTCATGTATCTGAACACCTTTGGACTGCATCTTCCGACACCGGATGAGGGCGGCAGAAATTTTTATCAGCAGATAATGATAAACAATTATTCAAATCTTACCAAAGGCCTGGGAATCATTAAGGATGAAGACACGGCGCTTGCCGAAGATGACATAAGCGATTATGCCGGCGAGGAGATGACCTATTACACCAATACGCCCAAGACTCACAGCGAAGAGGCGGCAAATAGCGCCGGTACTTTAGCATCTTCCGAAAAGCTTCCGGAGATATTTGAAAGTCTTGACAGTATTGCTCCTGCTGAGAGGAATAAAGGAGGAATAATCTCCATCGCACCGTCTGATGATGACATGCCATCCTACGGCGGACTTCCTGTGGGTACCCTGATAATAGCTCAGTATTTCAGGGAGGATGATCACAATGCCAATCCGATCCTGGTTTTGCAGAACAAATCCGGAGATATGTGCAGATATGAGTGTATCTTTACAGCCAGAGACAAGGATGGTAATGAGATGGCAATCTCTGAGAAGACCGTGGAGGTTGTAAGGGACGGAAGTGTCTTTGTCTTCGAGGGAAGATTTGATAAAAAGGACCTTGGCGGAAGCATTCCCGATGCCTTTGAGTTCTCTATATCAAAACGTGACCCTTATGAAAAAGACATGTCGACAGACGTGGCAGTCTATACCGCGTTAGAAGGCAACTCTGCAATTCTTACGGCGGAGAATAAGTCTGACAAAAAGGTCAAAGTGGATGCTTATGTGCTTTTCTTTGACGGAAAAGAGCTTGTGGACTGCATGTGGATGATCCCTCAGAACACGGATGAAGTGTGCCTTGAGCCCGGAAGTGCTGCTTCCATTAAGGGTGATGCCTATTACAGGTTTGACCATGTGGAGACGTTTTATACCGCTTATGAGGCTGTAGGAGAATAAAGGATTTAAATATACTGCGCGTTATACTATAATAAACATAGATATTATTACGAAGACCATCAGGAGGAGACTATGGCACAGGAAAGAGAAGATCTGATACATTCACTGGCGAAATCAATGGGAGTGGGGGATGCACAGAAAGCGAAGTATACTTCCAATAAGTTCAACACAGAGACAGGCGCAATGTATGCCAATGGCCATGCGATTCCAAGGGGAACCATAGAGCAGGCTAAGGTATATTTTACAAATCAGTACAGAAAGATTGCAGAAAAAGATGACGAGGGAGCCAAGGAAATGGCTATGCTCTATGAAGTGGCTGTTGAAGCCATAAATATGATGGTTGAAAACACCAATACACCGGCTGATAGACCTCAGGTTTAATACCTGAGGTTTTAATTTTGTTTCTTGAAAAATGTGACGACAGTGTCATTTATTGGCGCTTATGCGCATTTTGTCAACTAAATGCTTTAATGCTTTAAAGCGTGTTGTGCAAAATATATACTTTTTGTACTTAATTATGCCGAAAATTGTACAATATATTTGTTGAATAGTACAAAAAATAAAAAAAGTATAAATAGGGCTATTGCAATTTGCACAAATAAGAGATATGATGATTTTGTCGTAAAGAACTGACCGACAGTCGATTCGTAGAGTTTTGATTTTTGGTATTGTTTGAAACGGTGACAGAATGAACGAGACATCCTGGTGTACTTTAAAATTTATAGAGAGCCTTGAGAAAAGAGTAAGGGTTAAATGAGGGGGAACCTCATTTTACTTTGTTTGCTCTTTTTTTATTTATCAAAATAGAAATGAAAAACCGAGAATTTATTAACAAAATAGAGTCCAATCCTATCATCGCAGCAGTTAAGGATGATGAGGGACTTGAGGTAGCTCTTACAGAAGACATTGAGATCATATTTGTTTTGTATGGAGATATATGCAGCATACCGACCATTGTCGACAAGATCAAGAAGGCCGGCAAGGTAGCAATGGTGCATGTGGATCTGATAACAGGACTCAATAACTCCAAGGACGTATGTCTTGACTTTATTAAGAACAATACAAAAGCAGATGGGATCATCACCACAAAGAGCAATCTCATACAGCACGCAAGAGAACTTGAGCTAAATACAGTGCTGAGATACTTTATACTGGATTCTCTGGCACTGCAGAACATAGAAAAGCAGGCAAGAAGCCCCGGAATAAAACCTGATATTATCGAGTTTTTACCGGGCATAGTTCTTCCGAAGATGATAAAGCGGATCAACAAGGTCAGCAGAGTTCCGATTATAGCCGGGGGGTTAATAGCGGACAAGGAAGACGTGATGAACGCACTGGATGCCGGGGCACTTGCAATTTCCACAACCAATCATGATGTGTGGGAGCTTTAAAGAGAAGTTAAAGCGAAGGGGCTTTAATAATATTATTTCTTTCACAAGAAAAAGGAGGGTTAAGTAATGGCAAAGTACGTTATGGCGCTGGATGCAGGTACAACAAGTAACAGATGTATCCTGTTCAACGAGAAGGGTGAGATGTGCTCTGTTGCTCAGAAGGAATTCACACAGTATTATCCTCAGCCCGGTTGGGTAGAGCATGATGCTAATGAAATCTGGCAGACACAGCTTTCAGTTGCTCGTGAGGCTATGGCTAAGGTTGGGGCAACCTACACAGACATCGCAGCAATCGGTATCACAAACCAGCGTGAAACAACAATTGTTTGGGAAAGAGCTACAGGTAAGCCTGTATATCATGCTATCGTATGGCAGTGCCGTAGAACAGCTGATATGAAGCAGGAACTTATGGACAAGTATCCCGGAATCGACAATGCAGCTTACAACAAGACAGGTCTTGTATTCGATCCTTATTTCTCAGGAACAAAGCTTCGTTGGATCCTTAACAACGTAGAAGGTGTTCGTGAGAAGGCTGAAAAGGGTGAGCTGTGCTTCGGTACTGTTGATTCCTGGCTTATCTTCAAGCTTACAAAGGGTAAAGTACACGCTACTGATTACTCAAACGCATCAAGAACAATGATGTTCAACATCAACACTGTTGACTGGGATAAAGAACTTTGCGACCAGCTCGAAGTTCCTATGAGCATGCTTCCAAAGGCACTTCCTTCCAGCAGCACAGAGTATGGTGAGTCAGATCCTGAGTTCTTCGGCGGACCTATCAAGATCGCCGGTGTAGCAGGTGACCAGCAGGCAGCTCTGTTCGGACAGACCTGCTTCGAGTCAGGAATGGCTAAGAACACATACGGAACAGGATGCTTCATGCTGATGAACATCGGCACAAAGCCTCAGTTCCCTAACAACGGACTTCTTACAACTATCGCTTGGGGTCTCGACGGAAAGGTTGAGTACGCTCTCGAGGGTTCAATCTTCGTAGCAGGCGCAGCTATCCAGTGGCTTCGTGATGAGGTTAAGCTCGTTGATACATCACCTGATTCTGAGTACTTCGCAACTCAGGTTCCTGATACAAACGGATGCTACGTAGTTCCTGCATTTACAGGACTTGGTGCTCCTTATTGGGATCCTTACGCACGTGGAGCTATCACAGGACTTACACGTGGTGTTAACAAGAAACATATTATTCGTGCAACTCTTGAGTCACTTGCTCTTCAGACCAACGACGTTCTCGGAGCAATGGAAGAGGGTTCAGGAATCAAGCTTGCAGCTCTTAAGGTTGACGGTGGTGCCTGCAAGAATAACTTCCTTATGCAGTTCCAGTCAGATATCATCAATGCTCCTGTACATCGTCCTGTATGTGTTGAGACAACAGCTATGGGCGCATCTTACCTGGCAGGTCTTGCAGTTGGCTTCTGGTCAAGCAAGGAAGACGTTATCAAGAACTGGGCTATCGACAGAGAGTTTGAGCCTTCAATGACAGAAGAGGCTCGTGCTGAGAAGCTTAAAGGCTGGAAGCAGGCTGTTAAAGCAACTCTTGGATGGGCTAAGGGCTGATACCAATTAACTTAAGTGAGGAAAAAAATCACATATAAAAGGGGGTATTTATTATGAGCATTTATTTAGGCGAGTTTATCGGAACACTTATTCTGGTACTCCTCGGAGATGGCGTTTGCTGTAACGTATCACTTGAGAAGTCAGGATTCAAGGGCGGCGGAGCTGTTCACATCCTTATCGGATGGGGAATGGCAGTTATGGTTCCGGCATTTGCAATGAGCAACTTCACAGGATGCCCTTCAGCATTCAACCCTGCAGTTACAATCGGTATCGCTATCAGAAGCGGTGACTGGTCAACAGTAGCAGGACAGATCATTGCTCAGATGCTCGGTGGTTTCTGCGGCGCAGCTATCCTTATGGTTCTCTACGGAGATCACATCAAGGCTACAGCTAATGATGATGTTGTTCGCGGATGCTTCTGCACAGCACCTTCAATCCCTAACCAGGTTCTGAACTTCCTTTCTGAGTTCGTAGCTACATTCGTACTTGTATTCACACTGGCTCTTATTCCTGCTGGAACAGACCGTGTTGTATGGCCTCTCGTATACGGCGTAATCGTTGCATGCGGTGCTTCCTTCGGTGGACTTACAGGATACGCTATGAACGCAGCAAGAGATACAGCTCCTCGTCTGGCTTACCTTTGCCTTGCTCCTAACTTTGGCAAGAAGAACGGTAACTGGTCATATGGCTGGATCCCTGCAGTGGCTCCTATCTGTGGTGCAGTTGTAGCTTCTCTTCTTTTCAATGCACTTAGAGGATTCATGGGCTAATCGAATAGAATTTGTGCTTGCACAAAGTCTGAAAAGTAGTATTATTGTAATAACTGGATAATGAAGTGGAGGCGAGAGTAAGCACAAGACTGTGGGGAACACAGTATGCTTTCTCTCGCCTTTTTCATCGGAGTTTATCAAAAAAGGAGATTATTATGTTGTACGATGTGATCGTGATCGGAGCCGGTGTTACCGGATCCGCAGTCGCAAGAGAGCTTTCAAAATATGAAGCTAACGTTTGCGTACTGGAGAAATGTGAAGATGTTTGTGAAGGAACATCTAAAGCCAATTCCGCTATCGTTCATGCCGGATTTGACGCAGCTGAGGGCTCACTTATGGCCAAGCTCAACGTCAGAGGCAATGAGATGATGACTGACCTGGCAAGAGACCTGGACATTCCTTTCAAGAGGAATGGAGCCATGGTTGTATGTATCCACAAGGAAGCACTTGATGGACTTAATGACCTTTACAACAGAGGAATCGCCAACGGCGTTAAGGAGCTTAAGATATTAAACAGAGAGGAAGCTCTTGAGATGGAGCCTAATCTTTCCGAGAATGTTGAGGGAGCACTCTGGGCTCCTACCAGCGGAATCATCTGTCCTTTTGAGCTCAATATCGCTATGGCTGAGAACGCCAACATGAATGGCGTAGATTTCCGCTTCAACACAGAAGTTGAAGATATCAAAAAAGGCGAAGACGGCAATTGGCATATCAGAACCAACAACGGTGAATATGTAACAAGATACGTTGTTAACGCTGCCGGTGTTTATGCTGATAAGATACACAACATGGTAAGTGCCAACAAGATGCACATTATCGAGAGAAGAGGCGACTACTGCCTGCTTGATAAGACCGTTGGCGGACATGTTAAGCACACAATATTCCCTCAGCCAACCAAGCTTGGTAAGGGCGTTCTTGTATCACCTACTGTACATGGCAACCTCATCGTAGGACCTACAGCTGTTGATATTGAGAACAAGGAAGGAAACAACACAACAGCTGCAGGCATCGATGATCTTATTGCCAAGGCTGGTGATCACGTAAGAAATCTTCCTATCAGAAATGTCATCACATCCTTTGCAGGACTTCGTGCTCATGAGGAGCACCACGAGTTCATCATCAAGGAAGTTGAAGATGCACCTCAGTTCATCGACTGTGCAGGTATTGAGTCTCCCGGACTTACCAGCAGCCCTGCTATCGGCGAGATGGTAGGCAACATGATGAAGGACATGATGGGACTTAAGGAGAAAGCTAACTGGATCAGCACCCGCAAGGGCGTTAAGAAGACAGAAGGCCTTTCAGTAGAAGAGAGAAATGCTCTTATCAAAGAGAATCCTGCATATGGTACCATCATCTGCAGATGTGAGTCCATCACAGAGGGAGAGATCCTTGATGCCATTCACAGACCTCTTGGAGCAAGATCCCTTGACGGCGTAAAGCGCAGAACAAGAGCAGGCATGGGAAGATGCCAGGCAGGTTTCTGCTCACCAAGAACAATGGAAATCCTTCACCGCGAGCTGGGTATTCCTTATGAGAAGATCACAAAGAGCGGCGGAAGATCAAACATCGTCCTTGAGAGAACTAAAGGGGAGGTAAGCGGGTCATGAAGACATATGATATCGTAATAGTAGGCGGCGGCCCTGCTGGCCTTGCAGCAGCTGTAGCAGCTAAGGAAGCTGGCAATGACAGCATCTTAATCTTAGAGAGAGACCACGAGCTGGGCGGAATCCTTAACCAGTGTATACACAACGGTTTTGGACTTCATACCTTTAAAGAGGAGCTCACAGGTCCTGAATATGCATATCGTTTCATCAAACAGGTTCTTGATCTTGGTATCGAGTACAAGCTCAACACCATGGTTATGGACATCGCAGCAGACAAGACAGTAACAGCTATGAACAGAGAAGACGGAATGTTCCAGATTCCTGCCAAGGCTGTAATCCTGGCAATGGGCTGCAGAGAGAGGCCTCGTGGAGCCCTGAACATCCCAGGATATCGTCCTGCAGGTATCTTCTCAGCAGGTACAGCTCAGAGACTGGTTAATATCGAAGGATATATGCCTGGTCGTGAGGTTGTAATCCTTGGATCAGGTGATATCGGACTTATCATGGCACGTCGTATGACCTTCGAAGGTGCCAAGGTTAAGGTTGTTGCAGAGCTTATGCCTTACTCAGGCGGACTTAAGAGAAACATCGTTCAGTGTCTGGACGACTATGGCATTCCGCTTAAGCTCTCACACACTGTTGTAGATATTGAAGGTAAAGAGCACGTAACAGCAGTAACAATCGCAGAGGTTGGTCCTGACAGAAAGCCTATTCCCGGAACAGAAGAGAGATACACATGTGATACACTCCTTCTTTCCTGCGGACTTATTCCTGAGAATGAGCTTTCAAGATCAGCAGGTGTTTCAATGAACCCTGTTACATCAGGTCCTGTAGTTAACGAGTCCCTTGAGACAAACATCCCAGGTGTATTTGCCTGCGGTAACGTTCTTCACGTTCACGACCTTGTTGACTATGTTTCAGAGGAAGCTAAGAGAGCAGGACAGAACGCTGTTAAGTACATAGCAGACGGCTGCAAGGAAGCTTCTAAAGACAACATTATCGAGCTCTTCGCAACAGACGGCGCAAGATACACTGTACCTAGCACAATCAACAAAGACAGAATGGATGACCTTCTCACTGTCAGATTCAGAGTTGGTGATGTATACAAGAACTCCTTCGTAAGTGTTTACTTCGATGACGAGAGAGTAATGCACAACGAGAAGAGAATCCTTGCACCCGGTGAGATGGAGCAGATCATCCTTCAGAAGAAGAAGCTTGATGAGTATCCAAATCTTAAGAAGATAACTGTAAAGATAGAAAAGGAGTGACGCTGATGGAAACTAGAGAATTAACATGTATCGGATGTCCCATGGGATGCCTTCTTACAGTTACTTTAGATAACGGAGAGGTTACTGAGGTTAAGGGTAATACCTGCGCTAAGGGTGACATCTATGCAAGAAAAGAAGTAGTTAATCCCACAAGAATCGTTACCAGCACTGTTAAGATCACAGGCGGTGACAAGGAGAGAATTTCAGTTAAGACTGCCAACGATATTCCAAAGAGCAAGATCTTCGATGTTATGAAGGATATTGACGCTGCTGAGGTTGCAGCTCCATGCAAGATCGGTGACGTTGTTATCGAGAACGTTGCAGGAACAGGCGTTAATGTAATTGCTACGAGAAACGTAGAGGCTGTTTAATGATCCCCTTTTGCGATAAACTTTATACTTTTTTTATAAAGTGATTGCAAAGTAATACAATATGCTTTAGAATACAAGGTGTACTAGTTCAGCTAGTACACCTTGTGTTTCGTTTATGGAGGGAAAAATGAAGCTGATAGATTATCAGGACAGTCGACCTATCTACGAACAGATCGTGGAAAACTTCAAATTGCAGATCTTCAAGGGAGTGCTTCAGCCCGGTGACCAGATGCCGTCGGTGCGCAGCCTTGCTGTGGAGCTGTCTACAAACCCCAACACTATTCAGAAGGCGTATACCGAACTGGAGAGGCAGGGGTTTATTTATACTGTGAAGGGCCGGGGGAATTTTGTAAAAGGCGACGACCTCCTGATGAAGAACAAGAAGGAGGAGCTTGTCCGGGAGATCGTAGAGCTTTTCAGAGAGGCTCATGAGATCGGACTGTCTTTGGACGAGCTTGTGTGTGAGATACAAAAAAGTATAAAGGATATTACTTTAGGGGAGGAAAAGCATGATTGAATTAATGGACCTTGAAAAATCATTTGACGACATAAAAGCTGTCAATCGTGTTTCGCTGAGTATTCAGGACGGAGAAGTATTTGGACTTGTTGGGACCAACGGCGCAGGTAAGAGTACCATACTCAGGATCATATCCGGAGTTATTAAGCCTGATTCCGGAATAGTTCTGGTGGATAAAAGACCTGTCTACGATAATCCCGATGTCAAGAGAGATATCTTTTACATCTCTGACGAACAGTATTTCCTTCCTAATTCAACACCCGAGGAAATGTCGTCATTTTATGAAAACATATATCCAAACTTTGACAAACTCAGATTTTATAAGTGTTGCTCAGGTTTTGGACTTGATGTAAAAAGAAGGATAAACACCTTCTCAAAAGGAATGAAGAAGCAGGTGTCGGTTCTTCTTGGAATCTGCAGTGGAACGAAATATCTTTTGTGTGATGAGACCTTTGATGGGCTGGATCCTGTGGTCCGTCAGGGTGTAAAGAGCCTTATCGCCGGGGAGATGACAGACAGAGGGCTTACACCGGTAATTGCTTCCCACAACCTTCGTGAGCTGGAAGACATCTGCGACCACATCGGTCTTCTCCATCAGGGTGGAGTAATTCTTTCTGAAGATATCGGGGATATGAAGATCAAGATGCAGAAGGTTCAGTGCGTATTTGCTACTGAGGAAGATGAGAAAAGAGCTCTTGAGGGTCTGAACATCCTGCTTCATGAGACCAGGGGAAGACTCCACACCATCACCATCCGCGGTGAGAGACAGGAGGTTGAGGGTGCCTTCCAGAGAGGAAATCCAATTTTCTTCGAGGTACTGGCACTTTCATTGGAGGAGATCTTTATAAGTGAAACGGAGGTAGTTGGGTATGACATCCGCAAATTTGTCCTTGGCTGATAAGCTGAAAAATCATAAGACCTATATAAACAGAACACTATGGTCAAGCTACATAGCGCTGCCGTTTCTGGCAGCATACTTCATCCTTGGCGTGATCATGATGGTCTCCAGAACCATAAACTACGCCATGAGATATAATCAGAGCCCATCAGTTCTTTATCAGGAAAAACTCCGGGCTGTTTCCAGAATCATGGGAATGGAGCAGATTGGTTTCTTTCTGATAATCGGAATTGCTGTAATGTTCGCGCTTCAGGGCTTTTCATATGTATTTAATACCAGCCAGCTGGATTTTTATCTCAGCCAGCCGACAACCAAATCTCAGAGAATTGTAAAAAACTATTTTAATGCCATCTCAACCTTCCTTATCATGTATCTGGGATGTGAGATAATCGCTCTTATTATTGCGGCATGCATGGGAGCTGTAGGGAAATATCTTTTTCTTTCAGTACTTATCGAGACGTTAAGGGCGATCAATCTGTTTCTGGCTTTCTACAATATTACAGTGCTGGCTGTGATGCTCAGTGGTACACTGCCGATTGCAATACTGCTTACAGGATGTTTTACATTTATTTCAATCCTGCTTTCGGGAGAGATAGCACTTTTTAAGGGAATCTTCTTCGCTACTTATAACGATATGCAGCCCTTCAAGGTTCCGTTCTCACCTATCTATGACAGGTTTGTTACGTGTATTGATCTTTTGAAGAATTCAGGTTCCTCATATGGCCTTTTGTCAAAAGAGTATGTTGATGCGGCGGTAAAGACACTGCTTCCAAATGAACTGGATATTCTGCTAACAGGTCTCATTGCTTTTGTATTTGCATTTATTTTTGCCAGGATGAGACAGGCTGAGTGGGCAGGAAAAAGTATTGTGATAAGGCCCTTCAGATGGCTGATAAAGATTGTAGTCTGTGTTGCTGTTGGACTTGGAACAGGATTTTTGGTTTATTCGGTCTATGAGGGTGTATGGAACAGCAGGCTCTTTACCCAGATGTGCGTCATCATGGTAATTGCTACAGTGGTAACCGGATGCATCGCTGAAGTTATGCTGGAAGGAAATATTAAAAAGGTATTCAAGGGTAAGGCCCAGACTGTAATGGCCGTAGCCATTGTGATGCTGATATTTGTGATATTTAGGGGTGATCTGCTTGGTTTTGACAGCTATGTGCCTGCAGCCGATAAGGTTGAGAGCTGTGCTATTTATTATACCGAGAGGCAGTTTAACCTGTATAATAATGCTTTTATAGACAGTGGTATTGGAAATGAGGATACCATGGCCATAACCAATGTGGATGATGTTCTTAAAATAGCAGCTGTAGGAATAGAGACGCGCAAGGTAGAGATTTTGAACCAGGAGAACAATATCTACCACAATATAGGTTATAACATGCCGGTGCTCTACAGACTTAAGAATGGCAAGAAAGTGTACAGATATATCACAGTGCCTTACGATGCAGTGGATGCGGAGCTTGGCAGAATAGTGGATGGTGATGAGTTCAAGAAAGGCTATTTTGATGTCTTTAATGATGAGGCTATCAGGTCAAATGATGTTACTGATAAGGATCATAATCTCACCTATGAGAGCCTATTGAAATCTGAGAACACTAAGGATTTCAGCTATGCTGAGTTTAGTGATGCTTACAGAAAAGACATTCGTGAGAACTACAATTTTGAATACATGAAGCAGCATATGCCGATCGGTTCAGTGTATTATGAGAGCAATGACAACAATTATGTATATGGCAGCTTTGATGTTTATGACACCTATTCCAATACAATTGCGCTTCTTGAAAAACTTGGTATTTATACAGAGAGTAAGCTTGAGGTCACTGACATAAGAGAGGTTAAGGTATATAATTATTATCCGGGATATGACCTTGAGACCCAGCCGATTGAGAGCACAGACACATCAGTTGATGTTAACAGCAAGGTCTATACGGATGAGGAGAGTATAAAAGAAATCATTGAAGGCTGTATTACTACCAATTATTACAATCCCTGGTATGATTACAACAAGAACAGTGATCAGTACTCGGTTGAAGTTACAAAGAATGGCGATAATTACGGCTATTCCGGTGTTTACTACAGCTTCCTGAAAGGAAAGGTTCCGCAGTTTGTCAAAGAAGATACCAACAATTAACATAAACAGCCTTTCCGCTAATAGAAAGAGGACACTGATATCGTGGCTTTTTCTGGCTCCGTCACTGCTTGGAGTTCTGATGTTTTTCGTATCGCCCTTTTTTGTGATAATCTATTATTCGATGATAGATAATCCCATTATGAAGAACTTTGTGGGCTTTAGGAACTTCGTCAATGTCTGGAACAATGCGGCATTTAAGCAGGCGGGGATCAACACCATGAAGTTTTCTCTGGTGGCGGTTCCTCTGGCAGTGCTGTTATCGCTGTTTCTTGCGGCGGTGATGGAGTCCAGGATCCCGGGAAGAAGCTATTTCAGGTCGTTTTTCTTAAGCCCGCTCATGGTGCCCACGGCCAGTGTTGTACTTATCTGGCAGGTGCTTTTTAACTATAATGGTCTGGTGAACGAAGTGCTGATGAAGTTTGGTGCGGACAAGACGGATTTTCTCAAGTCCGACAAAGCTCAGATTGTTATCATAGCTCTTTTCCTGTGGAAGAATCTTGGGTACAACATGATCCTGTTCATGGCGGCTCTGGCCAGTATCCCCAAGGATCTTCTGGAGGTTGCGGCATTAGAGAGCGCCAGCAAGTTTCAGGTTTTCTGGTACATCAAGGTCCGGTATATGTCATCAACAATCTTGTTTGTTAGCATCATGTCCCTGATCAATTCCTTTAAGGTTTTCAGGGAAGTGTACCTGATGACCGGGGATTATCCGTATAGCAGCCTTTATATGCTGCAGCATTTTATGAACAACACCTTTGCGTCACTGGATTATCAAAAGCTCTCGTCAGCGGCCATAATCATGTTTATTGTGGTATCGGTGCTGGTTTTTGTGATGTACAAGGTAGAAAATATTTATGGTAAAGATGTTGAGGGATAGTTTTTTTACATGGAACAGGGAGGAAGGCCACTCTTTGGAGTGTACAGGAAGAAAAAGAAAACAGATACCGTAAAGACGGTGGTAGTAACGGCAGCAGCAGTGGTTTTTGCCTTTATTTTCCTGATGCCGATAATCCTGACTATCACAAATTCCTTTATGTCTGCGTCGGAGATTTCAGCCAATTACGGCAGCATTTTTGCAACCTCCAGTAAGGGCGGCAAGGTATTTGTTTCAAAGACCGTTAACCTTAAGCTGATACCGGACATGATAACCTTTGCCCAGTATGGGACGGTGCTTTTTAAGAGCCCGCAGTATCTGTTTAAATTTTGGAATTCAGTGATATATACAGTGCCCATTGTGGTGGTTCAGCTGGCAATTGCGGCGCTGGCGGCTTACGGTTTTTCAAGATACGATGGCAAGTTAAAGAAAGCAATCTTTTTTTCCTATATAATTATTATGCTGATGCCATATCAGGTTACGCTGGTACCCAATTTCCTGGTATCGAAGTCTTTAGGGCTCTATGGCACGGCATGGGCGATCCTGCTTCCGGGATTCTTTTCACCCTTTGCGGTTTATCTGCTGACAAAGTTTATGAGAAGGATTCCCACTGAAGTGATGGAGGCGGGATCAATAGACGGCGCAGGAGAGTGGATGATATTCTCCAGGATTGCGCTGCCACTTAGCAAAGGAGGCCTGGCTTCCATTGCGATACTGATATTTTTTGATTACTGGAATATGGTAGAACAGCCGCTGATTCTTTTGCCGGATACCGATATGCATCCGCTGTCGGTGTTCCTGTCCAAGATCAACACCGGAGAGATCAGCCTGGCTTTTGCGGTTGCGGTAATTTATCTGATACCGCCGCTACTGATTTTTCTTTACGGGGAAGATTATCTGGTAGAAGGAATTTCCTACCAGGGGGGAATCAAAGGTTAGAGTAGTTTTGTTTTAGAGGAGAGTTTTGTTATGTCAGAAGAAATTATTGTTGTGGAGAGTACTGACCTTCAGGGGCAGGATCCCAAGGGGGATAAGAGCCGTAACAGGAAGGATATGGTAAAGAACGTTGCCATAGTCTTTTTGTCGATCATGCTCATTCTTACATTCTTTTCCAACACCATCATGAATTATTCGCTGCCTCAGGTGGCGACACAGCAGATCATCAGTGGAACCATCAGCCCTCAGATAAGGGGCACAGGAACAGTAACCGCAGAGGATCCATACAACATAACTGTGAAAGAGACCAGAAAGATCTCCGGCGTCGCAGTCAAGGAGGGTTCCCATGTAGAGATAGGAGATATCATCTACTATCTTGAGGACAGGGAGTCTTCTGAGCTTTCTGATGCAAAAGAGAAGCTGGATACCTTGGAGCTTGACTACGAGCAGGCACTGTTTTCCGGAAAGGTTCCAAATGACGTTATAACCAATGTCAGAAGCGGCAGAAAAACCACCTTTGATACTTATCAGAAGGAGCTGGCTGCAGTTACTGACGCTTATAATAATGCCCTAAATGCTGATAATGCGGCTCAGGCGCAGATTGACTATCTGACAGGAATTGACAACTACGACTACGCAGGCAATGCCTATAACACTGCTACTCCCGAGTACAGGAAAGCACAGCTTGAATATGAGCTCACAGTTGCCAGAAATAATGAGGATTATGACAGGGTAAAAGACCTCGAGGAACAGATAGCATCTCTTACAAGAGACAGCTCACAGCTTGGAAATTATGGCTCTCAGCAGGATCTTAGCTATGACCAGAAGATGGCGATGCTGGTTTCACAGAAGGCCAAGACAGCGGCGGCTCTTAAGGAAGCCGAAAGAGAAAAGACCAAGCTCCTTGACAGTATTTCAACAGAAATCAGCCTCTGCCAGCAGAGAGATAAGATCAAGGAACAGAAGGAAAAGATCGCCAAGCTTGAGGCTGAATCTGTAGGCGCATCAATAAAGACTCCTGTGGCAGGAACCATTTCAAGCCTTGGAAAAGTTGCAGGCGAATCCACTTCTGCAGATGAGACCATAGCAGTCGTTCAGGTAGATGGAAAGGACATGACAACAAGCTTTTCTGTAACCAACGCCCAGGCGCAGAAGCTCAAGGTCGGTGACGCTGCTAAGCCTCAGAATGTCTGGCAGTACGGCGATGACTTCAAGGCAACCCTGACAGCCATCAAAAATGATAAGACAGATCCGGGCAACAAAAAGCTTCTTACCTTTAAAATCGTCAGCAAGGACGTTACACCCGGACAGAGCATCTCTCTTGCAATAGGAGAGAGGGCTGTTAACTATGACCTGGTGGTACCTAACAGCGCCATCAAGACAGACAGCAACGGCAAGTTCATTCTGGTTGTAACCAGTAAATCAAGCCCTCTGGGCAACAGATACATGGCATCGAGAGTTGATGTTACCGTCAAGGCTTCCGATGACAACAACACAGCCATCACTGCATCAGTTGAAGGTGATGAGTATGTTATCACAACTGCGACTACCCTTATAAATGCAGGAGATCAGGTGAGGCTGGCAAACGGACAATGAAGTTAGAGCGCTTACGGGGAAAAATAAAATACATTGTTATATGCGCTGTGCTTCTATTGATTTATTTTGTTTTGGGGATTGTGTCAAAGGCTCTGATAGCAGAAATGCCTGAGCAGCTTCTGGCCGGAAGATGGTCGGATGATATGAGAATGGCTCAGGTTTCAATCTTTATCACCCAGGACCAGAGCGTCAAAGAGGATGATATAAGGCGCTTTTCATATATGCTGGAAAAAAAGCTGACAGAAGCCGGAGTTATCGCTGAAGAGGATGAAGCTGATGCCGGCAGTAGTGGCCACAAGATCATAGACACTATCGGCATTGATCAGATGAACAAAGGTGATACAGGAGAAGAGATAACTCTTCCGCAAAAGACACCTCTCCAGGAGCTTTACAGCGTTTCATACTGTGCCCAGGGACAGGTGACGGTTTCATATGAGAACAGGATCGCTGAAAAGATCGCTGCCATCGGAACCGGCGGAGACTTCTTTTTGTTCCACCCTATGGAGTTTGTTTCAGGAAGTGCCTACACCGGAGAAGAGCTCAACAAGGACAGCGTAGTCATAGATGAAGACATGGCCTGGCAGCTCTTTGGCTCAGCAAATGTTGTGGGGCAGAGCGTGCTTATTGGCGGCGTTCCGCACTATATCGTGGGTGTTGTAAGCAAGGAAAATGACAGGATTTCCAAGGCTGCAGGACTTAAGGGCAGCTATATCTATATGTCCTACGACTCTTTGTCAAAATATGGAACGATACTCAGCGGCGTCACAGAGCAGACAGAAGTTTCCGAGGACGGTGTAACAGCCAGCCTTGGCGGGATCGGATGCGTAGAGGTTGTATGCCCCAATCCTGTAAACGGACTGGCTGCCAAAATATGCAAGGAAGCCATGGACCTTAAGGATGAGTATGTCTCTGTGGTTGATAATACAGACAGATTTACCTTTTTCCCGCTTCTTGGGGTTATAGGCTCCTTTGGAGTCCGTAGTATGTGGGGAAAAGCTATCTATTATCCGTATTGGGAAAACATAGCAAGAGGTTATGAGGATATTCTTGCCACAATTCTTTTAATCAGGATCCTGTGTATGCTGGTGGTGATCATTATCTGCGTGGTTGCCATAGTCCAGTCCTACAGGCACAAGAAGTGGACGGTCAGATCAGTGGTCAAATATCTATCCGATAAAAAATATGATCTGGAAGTAGAGCACAGGAGAAAGAAGGAGACGTTATGAAAAAATCTTATTTGCTTAAAAGGGGAGCTGCCTTGGTTCTTTCTACAGCTCTTTTAACCGGAGCTCTCAGTGGATGCTCGTTTGGAAGCGGCAATACCGCAGGGACCAGCCCTATGAATGAGGCGACCCGGGGCTCCAAGGACTATGTGTTTAGGAGTGAGAAGCTGGATTTCCTCCCGGAGGCTGATTACAGCAATCTTTCCATGGTGGGAGACAGGATTTATGCTTCAACTTATTCTGATGGAGATTATATAAAAATCATCTCCTTTGATCCCGACGGAAATAACATTTCGACTGTTAAGATACCCGAGTCGGAGAACCAGGGTCATGGAAATATGGTTCACGACAAAGAGGGAAATCTTTACTGTGTTATGTATGACTATTACTACACTGACCAGAATGGTGAAGTGATAACATACCACGGTCAGGATCCTGATGAGGCCAGTGAGGAAGCTTCTGATGCAAAAGAGCCTGCTGCTCAGGGAAATAGCGCAGACGAGCCTGAAGCTACCGGAGCAGATGCAGACAAGCCCGCAGCTGATGGAGCAGATGCACAGAATCAGGAAACAGGAGATGCTCAGGCAGAGGGTGAAAGCGATGATAAGATGGCCGTGATCTCTGCTGAAGAAGTATACGAAGAACCCGATGGCGAATACCACGAGGACCAGTACCTTCTCAAATATGATCCGCAGGGAAAAGAGCTTTTGAAGGTTAACCTGGCAGAGGATCTCCCCGAGGATGATTATTTTTCACTTTACTCCATGATCTATGACGATGAATTTGGTCTTATCCTCAGTACAAATCATGGTATAAAGAAACTCAACGAAGCCGATGGCTCTTTTTCCATGATCCTTGATAACACGGATAGCAGCAGTGAATACTATCAGGTTTCCATCAGCTTATACAGAGGCTTTGACGGGACAATGTATGCATCGCTGTGGGGACAGAACGGAATGGAGCTTAGAACCTTCGATCCCGCCACTGGCAAGTTTGGAGAAAGCTCCCAGCAGTTCACGACTTTCGAGGATTATTCGTTCTTTGAGGGCAACGGCTATGATATTTATGTTTCCAAGAGCGACGGTTTTTACGGCTATGAGAGCAATGGTGACAAGATCATAAAGATACTTGACTACACTGATTCAGATATCGGTGTCAACTATGCTATTAACACTGTTATAGCACTTAGTGATTCGGAATTTATCGCCAATATCCCCGATGAAGAGTATAATTATTCACTTTACAGACTGACCAAGGTTCCGGCGGATCAGGTCAAGGATAAAACAATAATCACACTTGGCGGAAACAGTATTGATTATAATGTTCGCCAGATGGTATACAAATTTAATCATGAGTCTGACGGCTACAAGATTAAGCTTGTGGACTACTCAACGCTGGCAACTGACGAGGACTGGAATGCCGGTGCTACTCAGTTTAACCTGGACATTGTCTCCGGAAATGTGCCTGATATCATGGTGTTTTCTATGGACGAGCCTGTTGACAGCTATATAAATAAGGGCCTGTTCCTGGATATAATGCCTTTCATCAGGGATGATCCTGATCTTAAGGACACAGCCTTTGTAACCAACGTATTTGATGCCTTCAAGACAGGAGATAAGCTGTATCAGCTGGTGCCTTCCTTCTACGTGAACACCGTTATTACAAAGTCCTCCTACATGAAGGGACAGGATATTTTGAGCCTTAAGGACTGCAAGGATATGATCGAGGGCAAGGGCGTCAACTATGTGGACAGCTTCGGTATGACTGACAGAGACACTATTTTGTACTACGGCCTTCTGACCTCAGGAAACAGATTTATCGACTGGGAGAACAAGAAGTGCAACTTTGACAGCGACGAGTTCGTTGAACTTCTGGAGTTTGCCAATAAGTATCCGGCTCAGATCACTGAAGACATGTGGACGGAATATGATGAGGGCAGCTACAGAACCGGAAAATCCCTGTTCACTTTCGCATATCTCAATGGCTTTAGACCATATAACAGATATAAAGAGGGAGTCTACGGAGAAGATATTTCCATGATAGGATTCCCCAATGAGATGGGAATAAACTGCTCGATCATAACGCCAAACATAAGACTTGCGATAAGCTCACAGAGTAAGTATTCAGATCAGTGCTGGAAGATCCTTCGCCAGTTCCTTATGAAGGATTACCAGAATGGGATCGGTTACGATTTTCCTATCACGAGAGAAGGCTTTGAGAAGCTGGCTAAGGATTCCATGGAGAGGGAATTCTGGCTTGATGACGATGGCAAGAAGCACTATGAGGACGATTATTACTGGATTGGCGATACTCAGATAGTTATCCCGCCCTGTGATCAGGAGGATGTGGATACCTTAAGGAGCTTTGTTGAGTCCCTGACCCTTGTGTACAGTCCCAACCAGAATGTGACAAATATAGTGAACGAGGAGGCTTCAGCCTTCTTTAGCGGTCAGAAGAGTGCAAAAGAGGTAGCGGATATAATTCAGAGCAGACTCTCAATTTATGTTAATGAAAATAGCTAATTTATCTTTTTTTAATAAATTGGTGTTCGTATTATGATAGAATTAATGTATATCTAATCACAAATACCAATAAAGAAAAGGAGATTAAGTTATGAGTTTGGAAAACAGTAAAAAGATACTCAAGATTTTTGGTATCCTCGGAATTATCGGAGGAATATTCATGATTATCCTGGGTGTGGTTGGGGTTGCCTTAGGTGGAGCAGTGATTGGAACAGCAGGTGATGTAGAAGAAGATATGGTAGCAGGAGCTACTGTAACTATTGCAATGGTCATTGTGCTGATCAGTGGAATTGTATCACTGCTTGAGGGAATTTTCTCAGTAAGAGCATCCAAGGATACAACAAAGATTCAGCCTGCATGGATATTTGCAATTATTGGTCTTGTATCAGCAGTTATCGGAGTGGTATCTGCAATCACCAGCGGTGGTTCATTCCTGAGTTCTCTCGGTACTCTGGCTATCAATGGTGTGATTTTTATGGCAGCAAATACTATCAAGAAATCCAATAATGATAATTTTGCCTGAGTTTTAAAAGATAATAGGAGAATCCCATGAGAAAGAGAATATCTGGGAGCATACTGGCAGCTGCAATGGCTGCCAGTTTGCTTTTAACCGCGTGTGGAAAATCAGTTAACACAGAAGTACCTGTAGAGCCGGCAGCACAGGAGGTTACTGCCGAAGCTGCAGCTACGCAGCAGTCACAGGATGAGGCAGAGCCTGCCGGGCAATCTGCCGAAGCTGAGCAGACATCTGATGAGTCAGGACTGCCGATGGATCCTTCCGTGATGAAACCCTGGATCAACAGTACGATCATGGGGATGGTTACAGAGGATGTAAATGCAGATATAAAGGATGACTTCTTCCTGAATGTCAATCATGACTGGCTTATGAATGCCAAGCTTCGTCCCGGATATCCCAATGAGTCGCCTATTTTTGATGCGGCAGAGATTGTTGAGGCAAGATGTCTTGATATACTGGCGGATAAGAGTCTTACAGGAAACGACGCAAAAAGGATTCAGGACTATTATGAGCTCTGGCTTGACTGGGACACCAGAAACAAAACCGGTATAGAGCCCATTATGCCTTTTGTAGAGAAATTGCAGGCTGTTTCGTCCCTGGAAGATATGAACAAACTCCTTGTTTCAGAGGATAACTTCAAATGGGGTACAAGTTTTGCCGGACTAGGCCTTGGCCTCAACGCTGAGGATTCATCTCTGTATCAGGTCAATATAGCCGCAACGCCACTTTATTTGAGCGATTCTGCAGAATACAAGACTCTGACGGAGAACGGGAAGAGGACTAAAAAGGCAACAGAGGCCAATTATTCTTATATGCTTTCGCGCATCGGAATGACTGATGATGAGATTTCAAAAACATTGGAAGATCTTCTTGCCTTTGAGACAAAGATTGCAGAAAGTGTATATACCACACTGGAGAACTATGACCCTGATACCGTGGCTAAGACTATAAATCCAGTCACATTAAAGGACCTTGAGAGCCTTTCACCAAATTATCCGCTTGTAGAGTATCTGAATAACTACGGATTTGGAAAATCCAAGCTGATAAATCTTATGGAACCTGAATGGCTAAAGAAACTAAATGAGGTTTATACTGAGGACAATCTTCCCGGGATAAAGGCTTATATGCTCTGTCATTCAATAGGGCGATATGTTACCAGTATAGATGAGGAGGCTTTCCGGTATTACCAGAAGATAGTAAATGAAGCCACCGGAACAGAGGAGAGTGAGACTGATGAAGAACTTGCCTATGAAGATGCAAGAAGTGTGTTTTCAGACTGTTTTGCACGTTTATACATTGAGAAATATCTAAACGAGGAGATCAAACAGGAGATCACGCAGCTCTGCCAGGATGCAATTGATGTCTATGATGAGATGTTTGATACTATTGACTGGCTTTCAGAGGAAACCAGAAAAGAGGCTAAAAACAAGCTCCGTCATATGACCATCAACGCAGTATATCCTGAGAAATGGGATGATGATTCAATGTATGTTATTAAATCCAGGGCGGATGGAGGAACATTTATTGAAGCCATTGTTGACCTGCGTGTTGCGGGCAGAAAGGATGTTCTAAGAAGGCTGAACACCAAGATCGACCCTGATATATGGCTTGTGGATATTCTTGACACGAACGCATTTTATAATCCTCAGGACAACTCTATTAACATTATTCCCGGATTCTTCTGTGATGTTACCTACAGAAGTGATATGACCATAGAGGAAAAGTATGGAGCCCTGGGAAGTGTAATAGGACATGAGATATCCCATGCTTTTGATACCACCGGTGCTCAGTTCGATGCTGACGGCAACTTTAAGAACTGGTGGACAGATGAGGACTTTGCAGCCTTTACAGAAAGAGCAGACAAGCTTGTTTCTTACTACGATCAGGTTGTGGCCTTTGACGATGGGACCCCTTATCAGGGACAGATGGTTCAGGCCGAGGCTATCGCTGATATGGCAGGAATTAAGTGCATGCTTTTTATGGCAAAGAAGATCGATGGTTTTGACTATGATAAGTTTTTCAGGGCTAATGCAGCTATGTGGGCAAGAGTTGGAACAGTAGAGTTCATAGAATCCTGTGCCACTACTGATTCCCATCCGCTTCATTACCTCAGGGCAAATGTATCCTGTGCCCAGTTTGATGAGTTCATCGACACATATGGTATAAAAGAGGGCGATGGAATGTACATTGCGCCCGAAGACAGGATCGCAGTCTGGTGATATGAAATAAAGTTACGCATAATTATAAATATTAGATAAAAAAATGTGAAAAGAGACTAAATTACGATACAATTTAGTCTCTTTTTGCTAGTGTATTAATAAGGCTTTATAAAAACAATAGGGATACTATGCGCAAAAAAAGGTGAAAAAGATGGAAGACAGCGGAAAGACAAATGCAGATGTAATGCAGGCTGAGCCTAAGAAAGCACCAACAAAAACAAAGTGGTATCACAAACGGGGAGTCAGGATACTGGCAGGGGTTCTGGCTGTAATTTTATTGCTGTCCGCGCTTTGGTATGCCCGTCTGCGCACGAGGTATATTTCACTTTACTCTGATATTGCACAGTCAAATGAGACTCTTGTAGAGCTCAGCAGAACAAATGTGGAACAGGAGATAAACACTGAGAACATCGTTGATGTTGGTGAGTATTCATCGCTGATTCAGGAGATAAAAGAAGGCGACAATAAGAATGCCATAGAGCGGGCAGAAAAACTTAAGAGCAAAGAGCAGGATCCTTTGATGACGGCAACGCTTATGGATGTTCTGGCTCAGCTATATTACAGCGAAGGAAGATATCAGGAAGCTATTGATACGGCAACTGATGTAATAGATATCAATCTGACCCCGCCCGCAAGTCCCTACTTTGTTCGTGGAATGGGAAAGATGCAGCTTGAGCAATACGACGAGGCCAGTGAGGATTTAAAAAAGTCTTTGGAGCTTGGAAACATTGATAAGGCAGAGGTATTTTTCCAGTTGGCCGTTTGCTCATATACAAGGAAAGACTATGAAGAGACTATAGATTATGCGGAAAAATACATAGAACATTTCAAGAATTCCACAGCTACGAATCAGGAACAAAAGGATCTGGATAAAGAAGCATTTGAAAGCAACGAAGATATATGCAGATACATGGTAGCACTCTCTTACATGAATCTGATGGAGTTTGATAAGAGCAAAGATTATCTGAATGAGCTTATAAACACCAAAGAGGATGCAGATCTGTATTACTACAGAGGTGTCAACAATATGGCACTTGGAGAGAATGAAGCGGCCATAAGTGATTTTACAAAAGCCAGGGAGCTTGGCAAAGAAGGAGCAGAGCTTAGTTACGATCTCGGCATATGCTTCATTTTAGTGGGCAGGATTTCGGAAGGACAGGATGAACTTTGGAGCGTTATTGACAAGGGTGATAATCCTGATCTTGCCACATCAGCAACTAACATTTTGACTGCTTTGTCTCAGGAGAATTGAAATGGCAGGTAAAAGATATTTAGGTTTAATTTCATGTATTCTTTCTGCAGCTCTTTTGCTTAATGCATGTGGCAGTGGAGCGGGCAAAGATGCAATGCAGAATGATGCCGGGGGATCTGAGGCAGAGACCAATGAAAGTGCAGCCGAGGCGCAGGCGGATGGAGAAGCAGAATCTGAAGAATCAGACCAGGATGAGATGATGGCAGATTATTTCGGGGATGAAAGATATTCTCTTTCTGCAGCAATTGCGGAGGGCGCTGATATTCTGGAGACTGAAGATGATGTTGAGGCCCAGGAGGTCTTTAAGGAATTAGAGCGGATAAACGGAGATAATCTCTTTTACTGCACTGATAATTATGGCTGTATAACCTACCTTGAGGGGAGCATATTTGAAGGCCCCTGCGATAGCAGAGAAGCACTCCAGAGTGCTATAGATAAACTGCTTCCGGCGCTTACAACCGACAACAGCATGGAGCTGTCGGCCGGTGAAATGTTCCTGGATGATCACGGTAACTACTTTGTTTCCTACCATGAGATTTTAGACGGAGCACCAAATCCCTCCAATGTTGTGAAGATATTTTTTGATGAGAATATGAACATGATGGGGCTCTCCTCATCCATGTTCCCCAATATCAATGACGATGAAATGCTCGTTAGCAGAGATGAGGCTCTTTTAATAACAAAAGATGCGACAAGAGAGCTATTTCCGGAAAAGAACTTTCGCTTTTATGAGAATGAGACGACCTTTGGATACAATCTTATTTCTGATCCGGTGACAGGTCAGGAATACAACTGCAAGATATATACAGTCATATCTGATAATCCTGATGCTGATACGGCTTCCATTGAGTCTGCTTACCTGGAGCATCTGGTGACAATGGGTGGTGTTTACCTGTGGTCAAGGCCTGCGAAAGCCAGCATTGCAAGAAATAATTCCGAGCACCGGGACGTCATAAATAAATGGATCAACAGGTCAACCGCGAAGACCTACACCACTGTTATCGATGACATAAATGGGAAAAAGCAGGAGATAACAGTTCCTGTGGCATACGATAAGGGAATGTATTTCCTGGAGGATGTAGACAGGAATATCATATGTGCAGATTACTGGGAGTTCGAGTTCAACAACGATATAAGAGTAATAAGCTCCAAGACAAACAATGATTGGGATGAGGACTACATAATAGCTTATTACAACTACATAACAGCCTATGATTATTACGCCAGTGATGGCTGGGACGGACCTGATGGTCTGGGAGCTCCCATGATACTCCTCATGGATTACTGCGATGAGAACCATACACCGATAGATAATCTTTGCTACCTTGGTCAGTATGAACAGGCTCATCTTTTTACAGCTACTTCCAAGGGAAATAATTACCATAGGCTGCTGGATCTGATCGCACATGAGTACACACACAGTGTGACCACAACAATCCTTGGCAACATCGTATATAAGAATGAGCAGGGGTCAATCAACGAGGCCATGAGTGACATAATGGGAGAACTTACTGAGCTTTGTCATTATGAGAAAATTGGTAACCCGATCGATCCCAACAGAACATTCCTGATGGGTGGAGATGGCACTATTGCAGCCTTCAGAGATATTTTTGACCCTGAAATATTTGGACAGCCAAGCTGTGTCGGAGGTGTCTTTTATGTACCACCGGTTGCAATACCTTCATCGATGAATGATCGTGGAGGCGTACATGTAAACAGCGGTATAGTAAGTCATCTGCTATATACAATGTCAGCAGATACTGGCCTGTCCTATGAGGATCTGTCAGAGATCTGGGAAGCGGTGATATGTATGCTGGTTCCCGGAACCAACTTCACTGAACTGTCGTACATGATAACAATGGCATGTCATCTCACCGGTTATGACGATTACATAGATATCGTTGAACAGTGTATTGAAGAATCAGGCTTGAGGCTGGATGATCCGTTCGCAGGTGAAGTAGAAGGAACCTCAAACTTTTATATGGACCTTCCGCCCTGGATCAACTGGGACAGAACAAGACTGGATCTGGTGGATGAAATCGGTGACCTCCACTGCTGCTGGCCTGCAAGGGGAAGTAACAGAATCAACGTCACGGTTTATCCCGGCAATTACACTATTCAGCTGACAGAATTTGACAGCAATCAAACCCCCATCGACGGCTGGTACTATGATGGAATGAGTTGGGGGGATTACAGCAACAAAGATAAAAAGATATATATTGGTCCAAATATAATCTATAAATTATCCGATATTGAGCTTACAAGTGTAGAGCAGCAGTAAACGAGGTGAGTGTTATGAAGAAAGCAGTAAAGTTTTTCATGATTTTGGGAATGGTAATGGCTCTTGGCTGTGCGCCGAGCATTACTTCCTTTGCGGAGGATCCGCCTGCCCAGGAAGGTGATGGTGGTGGCGGCGAAGAAGCCGGCGATGAAGGCGGCGAGGAAGATACTCCAAGTACGCCTGATGATTCAGGAGAGCCTGCTTCCGAAGAGGGAGCAGAACAGGAGACAGCGCAGGCTGAAACAGATGCGGAGCAGGGGGATGCTTCGGCTGAAAAGCTTGAGGAGATCACTGCTGAGTCTATCGTTCATAATGCGATTCAGGACCAGATAAATGACGCAATACAGGGCTCATCCGGGGATGAGTGCTTTGTTGAGGTGGCCGAGGGCACATATGACGGCGACCTTACTATTACTGCGGTTGAAAATAAGGCAGCTACAATTTATATCCTCGCAGAAGGTTCATATACAAAAGACGACTCGGGAAATATCAATAAGGAATCCATAAATGCTGCGGCAGATGGCAACACCAGGATGAACGGTGATATCAATGTAGACGGACTGCATGTTGTTCTTGCCGGAATCTATTTCTCTATGGGAAATACCATTGCGGTAAAAGAGGGTATAGCTGATGTCTATGGTACAAGCCAGGATGACACCATTGAAGTTGAACTGGATAAAAACGCAATGGTTAAGGTTTATGGCGGAGCAGGATCGGATACCATAATCCTGGAAGGCAATGAAGAGGTTAAAGGTGGGGAGCAGACCACTGAAACCGGATCGATAGATGCAGAAGTCTTTGTCAATGACGATGATGAAGAAGATATTGTTGAGATTGATATTTCTGCAGGCAGCGACACAAAGCCTGTCAGCTCCGAAGAGGGCGCACAAAATGCTGCAGAAACTACTATAAAAGTAAACGGTAAGGATGAGGATAGAATTCATCTTTCCGGATCACTTAAAGACAGTGATGTTGGGGATCCAACTAAGAATACCAATATTGATACAGAATTACATTATGCAGAAGCGGGAGATGCTGCAAAAACTTATGTCAATATTACGGGAACTTCCGATTATGACATTCACATTGTCGCTGAAAAAGACCTGAAGACAATGATCAAAACCAGTGGAGTAGGAAGGTTTACTGATGAGCTTGAGCATAAGATTGAAGTTCAGGTAAATCCGCAGGCAATCGCTGGTATTAATTACAGAACATTTGTTAACTATGTATGCAATGCACCGAATGCAGAAACAGTAACTATTGATAGTGTAACTATTCCTGCAGATATGGCAGAAAGAGCTAACAGTACAAAATTTAGTCAGTTGGTTATTGGTAATCTAAAAGGAAAAACCATTATCAACGGAACAGTTAATACCAACGGAATGAATCTTCTCGTAAGAGGATCTGAGATAGAAATAAATGGCCAGATCAATGCGGGATCCGGTGATGTAGTAGTAAGAGCTGCTGATGATGATCTGAATCTCAGTACCGAGCAAATTTATGAAAAATATGCACCAAAGTTCATAAAGGACATCATTGGTAAAAGCTCTCCGGTAAAGATGACACTTTCCATTTTTAATGTGAAGTCAGCAGCGAAGATCACAACAGCGGAAGGTTCAAACATCACTGGCGCAAGAGTAGATCTTAAGTCATATAGCAAACAAAGTAAGTCACTTGTTCCTTATGAGGAACTTATAGGACTGGATTTTGTAGCTGTTAAGATCACCGATGCGATCATCACTCTTAAGGGAGCAATCGGCGCAACTTCTATAATAGGAAGAGCAATTGCAAATACTCAGGCAAAAGCAAGTAACGATGTGCTGGCCAAATGGTATATCCCTGTAGCAACAGCAGTACTTCTTGGTGAGGCAGGTGTATTTGTACAGGGAGCTGCTGCAGTACTAAACGCTACAAAGACAATAAAGCTTTTCTCAGATAGCGACATCAAGGTAAGTGTATCTTCAACTGTTGGAGCGCTTCCTATTTCAGTAGCAGTAGTTGCTGCAATGAACGACTCTCATGTTGAAGTATCAGGTGGAGCTACAGTGACTGCAGCCAATAAGATTTCATCCGCTGCAAACGGAAGACTTATTGCAACAACCAAGTCCCATGTCAAGGAGGTCAAGAAGGACAAGAAGGACGGAAAAGAAAAAGCAGTAACAGAAGATGATGCTAAGAGCAAAACATCAAATACCTCCACTGAAACTGCAGACAAAGGTAAAACAGAAGATAAGTCAAAGAATAAATACGGCGGATTCGTTTCTGTAGCGGTAGCACTTCAGGACGTTGCAGTTAAGATTCTTAATGACTCAAAAGTTACTTCAAGCAAGAATGATGTTTTCCTTAACTCATCTGCTCTTGAGAGCGTGGTAACAAGTGCAATAGCAACTGCACCAAAGAACGTTGTTGATACCAATGGCAACAAGGAAACAGGAAACGGATCAGTTGCGTCAAAGGACGATGAAAAGTCAGAGGCTGATGAAGCGTCTTCATCTGAGGATAAGTCAGATGTAAGATCTGTTGAGAATACAGAAAAGACAGCCGGAGATATTATGGACGCTGCAGCAACAGCTGTGGATCAGGATGGAAAACCGCTTGAGCAGGAAGATAAAGACAAGATAAACAAGCTTAAAGCAAAGATCACCGGCGACGAAGATCCTGCTCCAGCAGCAGGCGACGAAGATCCTGCACCACCTGCTGATGGTGATGGAAAGACAACAGACGATGATGAGACAAAAGAGAACACCGGAATATCCGAAGCAATCAACAAGGGTACAGAAGCAGCTGACGTTGCAGAAAAAGGATCCGGAACTACGAAGAGCAAATTGCAGCTGGCAGGAGCCTTTGCTGTAAATATTGTTTCTAATAAGAATGCAGTATTAATAGAAGGAGATGTTACCGCAACTAATGGATCAGTAACTGCTCTTGCAGAGGGCAATACTATATCCAAAGCAGTAGCAAATGCTACCGGCGTTAATGGTGAAGATGAGAAAGATTCTGAGGGCAAAAAGAATGCTCTCGGTGCAGCCGTATCTGTAAATGTTGCAAGACATTACAACGTGACCGAAGTTAAATCAGGTAATGTTACAGGTAAGTCTGCAAAACTGATAGCACTGTCAGGTGGATCAGGAATGCCTGTATCTGTTATTACTGAGGCAATCGCAGGTCTGTCCGGAAATGATGCCAAGGACGGATATGGAATAGCAGGTGCAATAGCAGTTGACGTTGCTACCATCAAGACAAAAGCAATTGCCGCAACAAAATGTTCAATAACCGCAGACAACATTGACATCAAGGCAGTATCAAATGAAGTAATTAATTCAATTGCCAAGTCCAATGTTGAGGTAACAGGAAACGAAAACAAAAAGCTCGGTATTGGCGCTGCCATAGCAGTGGGAGTAAACGGCGTTGATACAATAGCAGCTGTAGGCGATGACAAGAACCATACAATCATCAAGAAATATGTAGGAGAAGCTGTCGAGAACTTTGCTGTTACAGCAGATCATAGTCTGAACGAGGAGATCACTGCAACAGCAGGTTCTGTTGCCGACACTGCAGTATCTCCATCAGTAGTAGTTGATGTATCAGGTGCACATACTGAGAGCTATTCATACATTAAGCCTCTTGAAGGAAACGAATTTGTCGTTTCAGGTGACTATACACAGACGGCGAACAATATAATAGACAGAACTCTTAAATCCGATGCAAGCTCAGAGACAACTGACGGAAATGCTAAGGCTGGTTCAGGAACTCTTTTAGTCAGTGTACTCAATGATACAGCTAACGCAAAATCAAAGAGCAGTATTAAGGCAAACAATATTAAGGTTAATGCAACCGGAACAAGTAAGGTAAAAGGAAACACCAGATCCAGTTCTAAAGGAGCAGCAAAATCATCCGGTAATAATGAAGGTGAAGGCTCGGATGAAGAAGGAGATGGTGATAAACAAGCAGACCAGGCAATTGATGGTGCAAAAGACATTGCATCCGAGAATGGCTCTGAGAACATAAACGAGGAATCTGTAGAAGAACTCACGCAGAATCGTCAGCAGGCTCAGACCACAGAGGGCAATGTAAGTGTTTCAGCAGCCATCACAGTAAATGTAATGAATAACTCTGTCAGGGCAGAGCTTATTGGTGATGTCGTAAACGCGACAGAAGCAATCGCAGTTGAAAGTACAAATACACCTGATGTTTACATGATGGCAGATGCCTCAGCAGTAACAGCTAAAAGAGATGCTGATGGCAAGGTGGATACAAAGGATGGCACCGGTGTTGGCGTTGCTGCAACTGTCAATGTAGTAAATATAGAAAACATAGCCACTATACAGTCAGTAAACGATATTTCTGCAGGCAGCATCAGTGTAAAATCTACTGTTGCAGGTGAGAAAGAGGTTCTGGAGATTAAAGTTCCTACTCAGACTCCGGTAAGGGCATACTCTGTATCCGGTGCAGGTGCAGCAGGAGTTGGTGTTGCAGGCAGCGTTGCCGTTCAAAAGATATCCGGCGATGCAGATGCATTCATTATAAGTGGCAAGGATGGTGCGTATAAGAAGATAACATCTTCAACGGGCAACACTCAGGTTGAATCCAGAGTAATGCTTCTTGAAGAAGCAATTTCTACTGCTTCAGCAAGAGTTGATAAGGACAAAGCTGGTAAAGATTCTGTTACTCCGGATGCAAAGGATGACAGCAGTTCAAAGTCGGCAGAAGAGGGCAGCAAGGAAGCAGAAGACGGTCAGAAGGTTGCCGATATCGACGACAGAGACCATAAAAATGATGGGCAGGAACCTACACCCGAAAATTCAGGTGAGGCTGGAAAAGACACAAACACAAAACCAGATACAGATGATAAAGGAAATCCTAAAAACCCTGATAAAGGTGCATCGGATGACGCCACAGCAGTTGGTGTTGGCGCATCAGTAGTCATCAGCATATCTGGGCTTAGAAGTAACGCGTACATCAAGGCTTTTGAGATTGAAACTGCTAAGGAACTTGTGATCTCAGCAACAGAAGATAATATAAGAAGAACTTATTCAGTTGCAGGTACGGATCCTATAGCCAGCGGTGCAGCAACAAATACCAAGACGGCAGTTGATGCAGCAGTTGCATTCCTGTACGCAAATGATGAAGTAAAGGCTTATACAAATGATGGCATAAATGTCAAAACAAATCAGAGCACAACTATAAAGTCAGAGCACACAACAAAGACAAGGACCCAGGCAGGTGGCTTTGCCGTTGGTAATCGCTCTGCTGTCGGTGCTGCAGTGGCAGTTAATATTTCAAAGGCAGATGTTAATACAACATTCAATGGATCCATTACTTCTGGCGGCATAGTTACAATCTCTTCCAAGACCAAGGATTCTGACTATAGCTTTGGAACAGCCACAGCTATGGGAACAACAACCAAGAAGGGGGGAGATCCTCAGAAGGGTGGATCAGAAGGTGACGATCAGCCTGGAGAGAAGAACGAGAACAATGCCACAGCAAAAGAAGTAAACAAGGCCCTTAATGATAACAAGTCAGAAAAGGCAACCGGAGATGCTGATAATAAGAAGGCATTCTCAACCAATGTATTGAAGACTCAGGGTTCAAAGACAGAGTCTACTTCTAAGGATTCAGAAGTTGGAAAGGTAATAGAAGAAGCAGAAAAAACTGCTAATGAAGAAGCAGACAATAAGGATAAGGCCGGAGTAGATGGTGATATAAAGGACGGCGGCGCAGCAAATCAGGAAGGAACAGAGGTCAATGTTGCAGCAGCTGTTGGTATCAATGTGACAATACACAGAGCTACCACAACTATATCGGGAAGTATTCAGACTGCAGGAAGAGGCGTTAAGCTCACGGCAGATAATAATGCTGCATTTTCAACTATAGGAACGGCATACACAATGACTCAGCTGCTGGAGGATGCAGATAAGGCAGTTGTGGCTGTCGGTGTTGCTGTAGCGGTAAACAAAGATGTGGCTTCTGTTAAGGTTGCAGATAATACTACAATACTGACAGTAAATGGCAATAACAGAGGAGAAATAACAATTTCAAGCACTCTGGCCCAGAACACAGACAATGTATACTGTGCATCTCAGGCTGTTGCAGGAAGTATTGTTAAAAAGAGCTCTAAAGAAGGCGGCAAGAAGGCAAAGGTGGGAGCTGCAGGCGCGGTTGCTATACTGATTTCCAATGCCGATTCAGGAGCGACAGTAGGTAACAATTTCTTTGCAAGGGGCAATAATATTTCGGTTACAGCAACTGATGAGTATAAGCTTCTTGTAAGAGCAGGAAGCCTTAGCTATGCAAGCAAGGCTAATGTTGGAGTTGGCGCAGCTGTTGGTATGCTCTATGCCAATGACAAGGTCAATGCCATAGTGGGAGATAATGCAAATATCGAAGGAACTTCCTTTGTGGTAAAGGCAGAGAAGAAGCTTCCTAAAAAGCCGGAGTCATTCCTTGATTACCTCACAAAGGCAATGGCTGTTTATGGAGCATATACAGATAACGAAACTGTATCCGGAACTACAAAAGAAGACGGAGAGAGGGAAGTAACTGTTAAGCAGCCTGATTTTAAGAGCATGCCTACAACCATTCTCGCTTCCAATGTTATAAATATCTTTATTAACGACAATTATCATATTGAAAGCTTCTCCGGATCATTTGCCGGCGGAGATGGCTCTTTTAACGGCGCAGGTGCGATATCTCTGGGCTTCTTAAACACTGAGGTAAATGCACATATTGGACAGAACGCAGTAGTGAGCGTTGTTAAGACTGATGCCGAAGCAAAGGATGGCATGGTTGTAAGTGCATATGACAGTGCCAATACCGGAATTTACACTATCGGTGTAAGCGGAGCCAGTGCTAAGACTTCAGCAGGAGCTTCGATAGCAGTAGTAATCGATAAGAGTAAGACAAATGCCGATATAGGGCCTGATGCTCAGATTAATATCAAGAACGGCAAAGGCTTTGAGCTTTCTGCGAAGACTGAGCAGGGGAATATTCTCATTTCAGTAGTGGGAGCAGTTTCAACATCAAGTGATGAAAACTCCAAAGCACTTGGTGGAAATGTAAATGTCTTTTACAGTGAGCATCAGTCAACTGCGCTTCTTGACAGTGCTAAATACGTTCAAGCTGGAAATGGCATTACCATAGAGGCAGATTCTGATATTGATACTCTGTTTATTGCAGCTGGTGCACAGGGGTCAAAGGGTGCTGCAGCAGGCGGAGTAATAAGTGTTGGTATATACAATACAACTGCCAGCGCTGATGCGACATCAAAATCAGAAGAAACTATACTCGTTGCTGAAAAAGGCGACATCAATGTAAAGGCACATTCAAAAGAGAGACTGATCAGTGTTATCGCAAGTGCTTCTGCATCTATTAAGGGCAGTGGCATAGCAGCAGTAATAAATGTGCTTGTTTCAAAGTCAAAGGTACATGCAGAGGTTAACAAGGCACAGGTTAACGCGACTACTGGAAGCTTTAATGTAGTAGCAGATTCTGTTTCGAATATGACACTTGTAGATGCTGCAGTTGCACTTGGCTTTGGCAGCAATGCAATTGGAGGTATTGTGGCAGTAACAGTACTTAAGAGAACTGTTGAAGCCCTTGTTAACAATGCAAAGGATTATGGCGGAACTTATGCAGGTGGAAGTGTACTTGTAAGTGCAACAGGTGATGATCAGCTGTTACAGGTTCTTGCAATGGGCGGAGCAGCTAAGAACAATGCCCTTGGCGGAATCATAAGTGTTACAGTTGAGGAAAACAACATTAAGGCTGATGTTGAGAATTCAGACTTAATTGCTGATGGATCCATAGGAATTTCAGCATATCTCAATGCAGTAAATCTTCTTATTACGGCAGCGCTTGAAGGATCAGGAAAAACAGCTGTCGGAGGTGTTATAAACACATCAATACTAGGTAACACAATTACTGCTGATATGGGCGCAGGCCATGACCTTAGTGCAGGTGCGGCAAGTAGTCTGGCCCTTCCTTCATTATCAGGAACTACAGATGATGAAAAGAAGAATAAGAAGAGAAATACTATTGGTATCTCTATTAGTGCAGATGAGCTTTCCAAGAATCGTATCGTTGGAATAAGTGGTGCGGGTGCCGGAGATGTTGCGGTTACAGGTGTCATAAACACTGTAGTATCATCCAGTAAAGTTAAAGCAAGATCAAGAGCTGTAAATGTCACTGCAGGAAAGAAAGAAGAAAGCTCAGATAAAAATGGGGATGGCCCCCAATATGAGGTGGAAGCCTCAAGTAATACAGATATAGTAGACGCTGCCGGATCACTTAGCGGCGCGGGAAAGGTTGGCGTTGGAGCAACCGTCGTAACTTATGTTTACAGTGCAGAGGTGGAAGCTTCTTCTGAAAATAGTGCTGTTAAAGCCGGAAGCATTACTATTAAGGCAGATAAAGATGACGGACTGTTCCTCGTTTCTGCAAGCCTTGCAGGTGCCGGAAATGTTGCAGTTTCAATTGCACCTAATGTGCTGGTATACCAGAATGACGTAAAGGCTTATATAGAGGCTGATAATATTACTACCAGCGGTAATATACTGGTTGATTCCTCTCCGGCGGCTATAGTTGATATGCTTGGAGCAGCTCTTGCCGTTGCAGGAACAGCAGGAGTGAACTTTACCGGAAATATTATTTACTTCAAGAACGTCAGCGAAGCTCACATTACTGCAAAAGGAAGTGTTACATGTAAGGGACTATTGGTCCAGTCCGACACAACTGAAAAAATGAACGCAGACTGCGCAAGTCTTGGCGGTGGCGGAACAGCTGCAGTAGGTGGTGCTGTAGACCTCGTTATTTCTGATGTTAAGTCCATTGCATACATTGGCAATGGATCACATATCATTTCAGATGACAGTGTTGAAGTAGATGCAATTGACCGCTATACATATTACTCCATAGTTGGTGCACTGGGAGTAGCCGGAACGGCAGCAGTTACAGTAAATGCAATTATTGGAGTAATCTCTAACACTGTTTGTGCATATATCGGTGATGATGCAAATGTAGAAGCCAAAGGAGCTGTTTTGGTCAATGCTACTTCCTACAGAAGAGTTTCTGGATTCTCCGGATTTGTAGGTGCATCAGGAACAGCTGCTGTAGGCGTATCTGTAGCAGTATTTGTTACAGGTAAGGGAATTGATAAAGATACACATGATTCCGTCTTTGGTAAAGACAAAGGAAATGTAAGTACAGACAACATATTAAATGAGGCTTTCGGAAAGTCTTCAAAGAAAGCAAAGAACAGCGTAAAAGGAGATATTAACAGCGAGATAAGCACTGCAGTAGCTCCTAACAAGGAATCAGCGCAGGCTGTATCAAGAAAAGGCGGTGATTACGAAAATTACGCTAATAAGAATGGAGAATCAGAGATTCCGGATTCCCTTATCAATGATACATCTTCAAATCTTAAGCAGTATGAGAATGATGGAACAGCAACCACCAAGGCCTATATCGGAAAGAATGCTGTGGTTGTATCCAAAGAAGATAATGTAACTGTAAAGGCTGATGAAAATGTCAAAGCGATTGAACTGACAGGCGGTGTCGCATTGTCTGGTTGCGCTGGTGTTTCAACAGCTATTGCAGTAGCAATAATCGGATCAAATGTAAAAGCTGAATTAGGAGAAGGATCTTCAGTAGAGGCTGCTAAGAGTATTAACGTGACTGCAAATCTTGGCCACGACATAAGCGACCATAAGATCAAACCTTCTTCAAATCCTATTGGCCAGCTGGGAGATGCTCTTACGAATGCATTGAATAAGAAGAATGATCTTGAGAAAGAGGATACAGGAACTCCTAGAGATCTTTCAGACTTTGGAGTACTTACCCTTGCTGTAGGACTTTCAGTTGGTGGAACTGCAGGAGTAGGTATAACAGTTACTTATACCAACAATTCTTCTGAGGTCAAGGCTCTTGTAAACGGACAGATCAATCAGAAGAATGGCGGAAATAATGCTAATGTAACAGCTACTGCTGATCTTGGTAATATTGGTGTATTCACCGGTACTATTGGTGGAGGCTTTGTAGGTGTGGCTGCTACAGTAGCTCTTTCAACTGTGGAGGCTGTAGTAGAGGCATCAGTTAATGGAAAGGCAAATCATCCTAGTATTGTACAGAGTGATCTTAACGTTTCATCAACTGCTTCGGCAAAACTTATCACTATTAACGGAGCATTGGCAGCAGGAGCAGTAGGAGCAGCTCTTATAGTTGCAATTTCAAATAACAGGATTTCCTCAGATGCTCATATTGGCACAGACACTGCACTTGATGTAAAAGGAAACTTAAATGTTAAGTCAAAGGTTGCAGCAGACCTTAAGCCATATATAGCAAATGTCGCAGCAGGAGCAATAGGAGCAGCTGTATCCGTATCAATTGCCAACAACAGATCTAAATCAGTAGCAAGTCTTGGTGGCAAGGATTCAAAAGAGCCTGATGTGAATGCGTTTATCAAAGCTTCAAATATCACAGTTGATAGCACCATGAAAGGTGACACTAAGGCTGTTGGAAGGAGTTTTTCTGCAGGTGCTATTGCAGCTAACGGAGCAGTTGTTATTGCGACTCAGAAGGGTACAAATAACGCACTGATCAATTGCGTAAGAGTATCTACACAATCCGACAATGGAAAGGTTGATATTACAGCCGGAATGGATGGAAATGCAAGAGTAGATATTGCAGCTCTTTCAGCAGGCGCTATTGCAGCAGGAGCAGCAGTTGCAGTTGCTCTCATCGATTCTGAGAATAAAGCATATGCAAACCTTCATGACACTACACTGATGGCTGGAACGTTAAATGTTGAAGCTAAGGGTGCTAGTGATCAGTACTATAAGACAAGCGCAACAACAACAGTAATTTCCGGTTCAGCCGGAGCTGTTGCAGCTGCATTTAACTTTGCATATGCAACCAATAATGCCAAAAATATTGCAGCTGTTAATGTTAATAAGAAACTGGTTGCTAAAGACGTAAAGGTTCAGGCATATGCCCAGAATACTGCACTGGCAATAGCTGCAAACGGAGGTGCTGGAGCAGTAACGGCAAATGTGACAAGGTCAAGAGCACTTCTTAAAGGAGAGAACAAGGCAGAATTTATTGCTATAGCCGATGCTGAGGTTACAGTTACTTCAATTGATGTAGGAGCACACCATAACCTTGAAGACTATAGGCCGGATAAGATAGATCTCTTCACAGAAGGAAAAACTATTACAGTAGAGCCTTCAGTAGCTTGTGAGGCATGGATTTACTCCGGCGCTGCAGGACTTGCATCACTGGCAGCCAATGTTGTTACAGCCAAGTCTGACTTTACGGTTGTTTCAAATATAATCTTTAACGGTGACAAGATAAATGTAGACGGTTTACTCAGATCAATTGTTGACGGATCCAGTCAGGCATGTGCTAAATCAGCAAATATTACATTTGCAGCAGCATCCTTTGGGGTAATAGAGGCCGAGTGTGATGCAGCAGGCACTTATGTGGCAAATATCTCTGACGCTTCGGATAAGATAAGGCTTAGTCTGGCTGATGGCATTGTTATCAGAAGTTCATTTATATCCACCGCAGAAACATACGTTGAACCTGCCAAGACCGGAGTAAGTGCTTCTCTTGTAGAACACAATGTGAACAGAGCAATTGCCAAGGCGACAACTAATTCCACAGCAAAGGCTGTTGGTCTGTCTGGCAATGTTGGCAAAAACCTTATAGTCGAAAGTGCTGGTAAAACAAAAGCAAACGCGACTATTGTAGGAGCTAAATTTGCAGCAAGCGGCGTGTCAATGGCAACCAATTATGCCAATGCTCAGGTAAATGCAGCTAACAAGGCATTTATTAGCGGAACAGGTAGACCTCTACATGCTAATGATGTATCAGTAAAGGCAACGCTTAGTGAAGTTACTGCCTATGCAAAAGGAGGATCTTCACAGTCAGGCGGTTCAATTAAACTCATTGGCGGTGACTTTACTGAGATTATCGCCACCTCTACAGTGGACAATGAAGCATACGTTCAGAATATTGATTTGAAAGCCACTGGAAAGGTTGGAATTATATCTGATGTAGCCGGAGAAAGCAAAGAAAGTAAGAAGGGAGATAAGAAGGTTCATGTAACAGCTGAAGCTACAGCTCCTGACTTTAGTGTAGGTATAGCAACTGCACAGGCAACCAGGACTACCACAGATGAGACAGGAAATATAAGCGCAAGAGTAGGTGGTAACACTACTATAGAATGTAAGGAGTTCACTCTTTACTCGGGACTTGCAAGTGAAGTTTCATCTATAGGAAGTGCACCGGGTGTAAGCGTAGCTATCTTTAGCGGCGATAGTGTGCAGGTTGTAACAGAAGCTTCCAAGAACAATGACAGAAGAGTAGTTGCAGCTGTTGAAAACGGATCATCCATAACAACCACAAGCGGAAGTATCAGTATCAATGCTGTTTCTGATCTTCTGACTAAGGCACACCTCAATGATCTTAAGTCATATTCAGGTGTTAAGCTTGGATCATTCCTTCTTTCAACCAAGGTTGGACAGACAAGGACAGCAGTAGAAGTTGTTGGTTCCCTCTATTCACTCAATGCCATCAATATCATAGCTGATGATTACTACAAGTCACAGATAGATGATCTGGTTGCTACAAATGTTGCACTACTGGATGGCACAACCACCAGAAGTATCGCTGAAAGAGCACAGCAGACGTCTGAAGTGATAATTGGCTCGACTGATGGAAAAGAGAGTAATGTTGTGACCGATGTCGGTGCAATCATGATCCATGCAATTACTTCTGCGGATATGAGTAGCTATGTTACTACCTCCAGTGGAAGTGTTGCATCCAAGACAAAGCTCGAGTCACGGAATGATTACACAAGACTGACTAAAGTTACAATCAATGATAATGTACTGATCTCAGCAACTGATAATGTAAGCATCATTGCTGATGCACAGAAGGCAACTATAAAGAGCAAGATTTTTGGTAATACTGATGCCGGATATGCTAATGGATCAGGTCGCGCAACTATAAACAACAAGGCAACAACGACTGTAAACATTGGTCAGGGTAATGATATTTCATCCTTCCTGGGCAAGATCGAAATCATTGCAAGAGTAGCAGAAGATCTGAACGCTGATGCAGGAATTGAAATGCATATTGCTGTAGCAAACAACGAGCCATATGCAGAGATCATTTCAAATGATGATGTATATGTAAATATCAATTACAGTAAAGATCCTGTAAGCTCAAAGCGTAAGACGACAAAGATTGCCGGATGTGATGTTGAGATTGCTTCGTATTTCAAAGACATCAGTCATGTTGTTAACTGTACTGCAACCAGCGTAGGTATAGGAAGTGATACAAAAGCAGAGAGTAAGCTCACTTCCAATAATAACGTTAACGTTGACATTGGCCTTGCTGATATCAGTGGCTATGAGACACTTCGTATTTTCAGTCTCGCGTCAGATCTCAAAGAAGAAGCTCAGTCATACGCCAGGATACAGGGTGCTACCGGAAAGGTTTATGGTTACACTGATCTTTCAGGCGGAATTAACAGTTATATCAATGTTGGAAGCAGCAGTGAACAGGCAATTCTCAGAGGCCCGGATATACTTATTCAGAACACTGAGCCAGATTCAATCAGTGTGAAAAGAACAGCTAAAGCAGATGGCGATACTATCGTAAACAAGATAGTTCAGACAATCGAAGTAGTAGAAGAGGTGGTTGAAAAGATCGTAGATTGGCTGCCGTGGCCATTTGACGCAATTGTAAAGTATATCACCAAAAAGATTACAAAGCTCATCGAAAAGGTAATAGAAGTCGTAACATATTCTAAATGCGAAGTAAAGGAGACAGGAACATACACCGTAAAGGGTCATATCGATCTGAATATTGGACTGTATGCCGGACAGTATGGCGCAGGAATTAATGTGAAGATTGACGAAAACAAGAAGGTAAGGACTGCGGGACTGGCCAGAGGAGATGTAGGAAGGTTTATCGAAGTCGGACAGGACAAGATAGAGATACATGATCTCAAGGCAGAAAAAGCCGGAAAGTTCACAGTCATTGCCAAAGGTAATCCTAATTCCAATGGTGCAGCAGGTAGAATTGAACTCTTTAACGCAACATTCATCTCTTCACTGAACATTGAGAATTCGTCAACGCTTCCTCTGTATCTTAGAAGAATCAATATGCTTGGTACTCCGGATGTGGAATTTGCAATAGAACTTAATATTCCGGACACTGTTACAGTAACTAATGGAGTTGCTGTTTCACCTGAAGTTTCGATAGTATCAGCGGCTGGCGGTGATGTGGTATTTGGAGTTGGTCATCCGGATAGCCCTCGTGCTGGAGAAAACGATCTGGATATAGGAGAAGGAAAATTGACAGTGCTCATGCTTAACGGGGGCAATGTCAATACGGAAAGCGCAGGTGGAATAGATGCATTTGTTGTGGCAAATGATGTTTCAATTACAGGTGCATCCTACATCGGTAAAGATAATCCGTTCAGATTACTCCTGGCATCTGTTGCTCCTGCATCTGTAGGTGATTATAGAGTAGAAGATAAGGCCGGCAGTCTTACAGCAGCTGCAAGTCACTCAGTAAACATATTGCTTACTCCTGCTCGCATATTCTATAAGCAGGCGGATGATTCTACTGGAAAATATGTATTTAATCAGCTTACATCAAATAATATTATCCTGCAGATCACTAAGCCATATTACACAACAGTTGTTAAATCGGGTATCATAAGCGGTGACTTTATCCAGGGAATGAACAGAACATTTATAGCAAAAGATCGCGACTGTGAATTTGCTATGGGTAATGTAACTGCAGCTATGATGAAGGTTGTTGCTGATGCAGGATCAAGGACCTATAAATACAACAATGCTCCGAACACAACGTTTACTGTCAGAGATCTTATACTTCAGTTCACAGGTGAAAACATATGGGAAGTTGTTAATTCTTATATAGAACCAAATGGTAATTCTGAAAATGAGTATTATGATGGCGAACACGATAGAGTGGATCCGTTTATAGCACAGCTTATAAATGCTATAAAAAACAGTGTACTGCCAACAGGAACTGATCAGACAAGGAACGATCTGGCCCGTAAGTACCGCCACAGAACAGGAAGTGCATTACTTCAGCAGAGCGGTAGAGATGGATCCTTCGTCAACAGGAATTATCAGTTCTTTGATGAGATCAGGATGGAAGACTTCATAGGCAGAAAGATTGAAAATTTGATTTCAGGTGCTGATCTGTCATTGATAGTTCCAATGAGTGGATGGAATTATCTCATTGTTGCTTCTAACAAAGCTGTAAAAGACATGATAGGATCTATAGGTAAAGACAGTACAGCAGGTAAACTTTCAGATGCGGAGCGCTTTACAAGTGTGATCCTTCTGACAGCCGACGAAACACTGATGGGAATACTTAATGGCTTCAACTACCTGTACGTAATGGTACCTGCAGCAATCGGACTCTTACTGTTCCTGTTCCTCACCAGGAGAAAAAAGGATGAAGAAGAGAAGTAAGCATCCGAATAGCTAAGCCAACTTAATCACAATATGATAAAAATTCCCGGTCGCTTAGGCGGCCGGGAATTTTTATCCCTTATAAGTACTTATGGTTTCTCGCATGCGATCCGCAGGCTTGGTGAGCTTTTGCATGGAACCATTTTTGTTGAGGGTATCAATGATGGCGGCGATGTACTGGTTCATATTTACGCCAAGGTAATATTCCCTCTTAAGAAGCTCAGGCTTTTGATAAACAAGATTCGTAGTAAAGATTCTGTCAAACAGGCCTGCCTTGTAAGCGTTATCCAGCTTATCGAAGCCACTGGAGAACAGGCCAAAGGTTGAGAAGATGAATACTCTCTTTGCGCCCCGTTCCTTGATCTGTTTGCAGACATCGATAATGCTGCCACCGGAAGCGATCATGTCATCCACGATTATCGCATCCATTCCCTCAAGGCTTCCGCCGCAGAAGTCGTGGGCAACAATAGGATTTGTTCCGTCAATTATCGTTGAATAATCCCTTCTCTTATAAAACATTCCGATGTTTACACCAAAGACAGTAGCAAAGAATACAACACGCTCTGTGGCACCTTCGTCGGGAGCAATGAACATCAGGTGATCGGAATCTATTTGAATATCTTCATATTCTGTAAGGAAAGCCTGGGTGAATTGAAGGGCAGGAGAGATGTTTTCAATGCCGCTAAGGGGAAGCACATTCTGCATTCTCGGGTCGTGGGCATCGAAGGTTACGATATTATTCACCCCAAGGAACTCAAGCTCTTTTAACATAACAGCGCAGTCCAGTGACTCCCTGGCAGTTTTGCGGTGCTGACGACCCTCATACAGGAAGGGCATGATGACAGTGACCCTTCTTGCTTTGCCGCTGCAGGCTGCGATCACGCGCTTAAGATCCTGATAGTGATCGTCAGGAGACATTCTGTTCAGCTCCCCATCCATCTTGTAGGTGAGAGAGTTGTTGCAGACATCAACGATAATGTATATGTCCTTGTCCCTTACGGACTGGCCCAATACGCTTTTTGCCTCGCCACTGGCAAACCTGGGACACTGTACATCGATAAGGAAGTTGTCACGGCCCCGCCAGTCGCAGAGTATTTTATTGATGTGTCTTGCTTTATCCCTATAGGATTCCAGTGAAATGATACCAAGGTTGTTGTCAAAACTCATAGGTGAAGCCCTCCTTACTGAAATGAACTATTTGCGGAATACTATCCAGTTGTGAGACCAGGGGACGGGCAGACCGAAAAGAGTCACAACCCTGCCGGCGGTATTCCTATACCAGGAATAGTTCCATCCGGCGCCCATATCCATGTACACTGCGTTGGTAACGCCAAGTCTGTTAAGCTCGGCAATAAACTCATCAAAATGCAGCATGTTTACTGAATCTATGATGCAAAGACTGCCGTTGAGCTCGGCCAGAGTCCTGAAGCACCTTGTTCTTGGCATGTTGAAATCCATAACATTCTGCTGGTCACTTATAAGAGCCAGCTGCATAAAACCGCTTCCACCGGCATCAGCAGCACTTTTGACTGCCTCAGTGGTGTTATCAAAAGTAAAACCAAAATTTTTGTCTGCGAAGGTAAAGGATGCAAAAGAGTCTTTATTATATGGACTATCGTAGTACATACCGTTTACTGCGTGATCTCCCTCCACATTCTCCTGCGAAAAAGTTATGCTTACAGTGTGCTGGAAGGCTGCACCGCTGCACCAGGTTATTGAATCATCTTTTTTAGACGGGCGGTTTTCGCAGACCAGCTCAACGCTTTCGTACTCGGGAAAGAAAATGTATACGGTTCCCGTGTTATATATAACGGTCTTATCTCCCGGGATAATATCGGATGCAGCCATATCAGTTGCATCAATGGCCTCCGGGATTCTGATGTGATACTGGGAAACAAGCCCCATGAAGATGAAAGCGAAGGCAGGTATCACAAAAATTGATGATGCGTAAAAGAGCTTATATAGCACCTTAAGTGGCTTAGACGGGAGCTTCTCAGGTCCCCACAGGTATACTATAAGCGTCACAAACTGTACGATAGCAAGCGTGAGGTAAGAAGCATGGAGAATACTCAGGCGCATCTGTGCTACGAAGTAGGTGGTATAGGCGCCTAGTGATAAAAGAGCCATACTCATCAGCCATATTCCCGAGATACGTCTCCTGGTGTTCATAAGCTCTTTCTCCTTTCTCTCTTCTGGGCAAGGAGCTCTTTTCTAAGAACCTTTAGGGCGTCAAACTGGGATTCCATGCAGACAAGGAGCAGTAAAATTGCCATGTCTGATAAATACTGAAGAGCATTTTTCCACAGAATACTACTTGAAAAACCCAGCATGCTGTTGGTTAAAAGAAGCATAATATAAACAGCGAATTTAAAGATAATAGCCATGCGGTTGAATACAACATTTTCCGGATTGCCATGATTGGCATAGTTGATGAAAAAGTGATTGATGGTGATGATGATGGTCATGAGAAAAGACATACCGGCAGCTGCCAGATAAAGGCTTCCCTGTACACCCACCACCAGATAAGCATCGAAGTCCTCCTCGCCCCAAAGCCTTCCCAGAACGAAATAGGCCTCCTGATACATGAGACAGAAGAGAACACCACCCATGAGACCCTTGGCCACATCCCAGTTGTAGTGTCTGAAGGCGAAATACATAGCAGTGGTAGTGATAAGTTTTATCACTATCTCAAATATGGTAAAGGGCTCACCGGAGTTTTTTACAAAAAAGACAGACGCAAGGCTGGTGATAGCGGCAAATATACAGGCAGCCATCATCAGATGCTCATTTAAGAATATAGATTCACGTTCTTTTGATTTCGTAATCTTACCTTCACTCATACGATAATTGTATCAGATTTTGCACATAGATATGGTAAAATAATTAATAATAAAAATTTGAAGGAGCAGGATATGGGACTACTTGATATTTTTGATAAAGATGATATCAATCGTGGTGTTAAGAAGTTTCAGAAAACTCCGGGCGCATTACTTATTGATGTGAGAAAAGAAGAGGAATATCAAAAAGGTCATATTCCCGGAAGTATTAACATTCCTGAGAGCAATATCGAGAATATCCAGGATGTGACCGTTGATTTTAACACGCCCATATTTGTGTACTGCTTTAGCGGCGCCAAATCCTGGAACGCCACTAAGTCTCTCGAGAAGATGGGCTACAAAAATGTTAAGAACATTGGTGGCATCAACAAGTATACCGGCGAGAAAGAAGTATAACTATGGCACTTTTACAGGTTAATTACCTATCAAGAGCATTATTCAGGACAATACCCCTTAACGTTATCCTTCCCGCAGATAAAGTGGATTACAACACATTTATCTATGCCATGAAGGACGGATACAAGTTCAAGACGCTGTATCTGATGCATGGCGTACTTGGCAATTACACCGACTGGATCAGCGGAACCAGGATCCAGCGCTGGGCAGAAGAGAAGAACCTGGCTGTGATTATGCCCTCGGGGGACAATGCCTTTTACGTTGACAGTCGCGTTCCCAAGAACGAGTATGGGAGCCTTATAGGAAAAGAGCTGCTGGAAGTAACCAGGAAGATGTTCCCACTCTCAGACAGAAGAGAGGATACCTTTATCGGCGGCCTTTCAATGGGCGGATATGGCGCGATCAGGAATGGGATCATGTATTCCGACAACTTCAGCCATGTAATAGGATTATCTTCAGCTATCCATTTCTTTGATAAGAATGCCCAGCCCAGGTTCATGGAGGAGGCAGTATTTGGAGACCTTGATAAGGCAGCCTTAACGGACGTCAATCCCAGAGTTGCTTATGACAGGCTCCTTAAGTCCAATAAGCCGATACCTAAGTTTTATCTGGCATGTGGAACAGAGGACAATCTCTTTTCTGCAAACGTAGCCTTTAAGGATTTTCTCATATCAAAAGGCGCCGATGTGACCTGGTACGAGGGAAAGGGCGGCCATGACTGGGATTTCTGGGATGCACAGATTAAGCTGGCTCTGGACTGGCTCCCACTGGAGGACGATGCAAACGGTCTTGGCAGTGGCAATGTGAAACTGGATTACAACAAATAGTAAAACCGCGAAGTCTTTACAAATAAGACCTCGCGGTCTTTTTTTAGTAACAACTTTACTTGCCTGCTCCGGTGTATGGATTGTAGCACCGCTCGGCCCGCCGTCAAGGGCTGCCCGTGTAACTGCTGATGGCATCCTACAATACAGGATGCTCATCATCAGTAACACAGCGTACTGTCCCTTGACTGCGGGCCTTACTTTGTGCAATCAGGTCACCAACCGGGGCAGGCAGAAAGGGGATGTTGAGATGGGGGATATAGTGACTTCAGGCAAGATGAAGTTTATGGCAAACAAGCCTCTTACGTGCCTCTGGGCATGTAAAACTCAAGCGGAAAAGCCAGATCAGCTCTGGGAATTATGGCAGATCGACCTCTGACAAGCTCCTTGGCATGTAATTTAAGAGAAGAAGACCATGAAGCATAAAACGCGTCAGCACAAAGCTCATTTTGGGGAGGATGTGGTATGAAGCGCTTTTTGAAGTTCACTCCAATTTTTTAATATCCATGCACTTGGAGTGCATTTTCAGAGAATTGATTCAGAATTAATCATCTTCCTTCATACTAATCGCCTCTGCAATAACTTAATGGAGTGAAAATGTGTAGTGGTTTCACTAGAATGCGCTTTGTAAATGCACTCCAACTCGGGACTTTTGATGCTATTAGTAAGACTTTCAAAAACGCACTCTTACCATATTTCCGCTTAATCGCATAATGGTATGAAAACCACCGCCCAAAGTGGAAGAAGATACTGGCCCAACATAAAGGAACAGAGTAAATGGCATGTCAA
>JAEEGF011601610.1_pt1 | contig 45496 bp, 37 predicted proteins | sample 9134171 | NCBI WGS metagenome assembly JAEEGF01 (sample SAMN16246542, study PRJNA631951) | gut metagenome | biome: gut microbiome; feature: rumen; material: AP-attached | host: Bos | place: Iran: Karaj | collected 2018-10
GCTTTCAAGGACATGTCTAACGAGGAGGTTTTCATCACTCGCAGCACTGTTAACACCAAGGAGACCATCGACATCGACGGCAAGACCTATCCCCTGGTAAAGCTCGAGATCACCAACACCTCTCACCCCTTCTTCACCGGCAAGCAGAAGCTCGTCGACACCGCAGGTCGCGTGGACAAGTTCATGCAGCGCTACGGCAACCGCAAGAAGAAATAAGACGGCAAGACATCAACGCTCCCGCCGTGTGCGCACACGGCAGGCTACTGCAAGACACAGCGACGCACCTTTCCTATCGAGAGGTGCGTCGTTGTTATTTTTCCGTCTGACACTTTCTCTATTCAATAGCCATCAACCCTATTAAGCTTTTAAAATAACGCAACATCGAGGTGAGCGCCTTAAAGCCAAAGCAAGCATCCAGTGCGATGGCTATCGCAATCAGGGCCACAATCAAGATGATCAACTGCCTTTTAGTCTTGATGGTCTGTTTCCACAACTTGCGGTTGATGACATGAACTGCGACCAAGAGCACTGCCCCCAAGCCAGTAATACCGATGGTCCTGAGCACTACATTAACCCAATTAACTTCCTCACCCGTGATGGCCCTGTCGACAAGAGCCAAGGGCAATGCGATGACATACAGGAGGAAGGATATCATCACCACCGCTACAACAATGCGCCACGCTGTGCCCCACCAGCCATAACCGAACAATTGATGATAGTCGATCAGCAGCACTAATGACATGATAGAAATCACCATTACCGGAACATCAACATCGGTGATTTGCAATAACCTTAACACCAGCGAGCCGATAAAAAGCCACAGCAAGAACTGGTTTGTCATGAACACCTGGATGAAAAAGCCTTGAGGAAGCGTGTGACGCGGATATCGAGGGGCTGATCGAAACACAAACCAAGTGGGAATAATCAAGAAAGAGAGGCCAACCAAGAATGCCCACTCGTAATGTTGTGAGAGCCAAATCCCAATTGTCTCCATGTAATAAGTCACGCCCGCCTCGGTGCTCACATCATCCCCAGTCTCCTGAAATTCCCCCCAAAATTCGGGAAAGAACCAATTCCCGACAAAGAAGAAAGCCACCGCCACAACGACCAGCATCTTGACCGGCGGGAAACTCACCTGACGCTTGCCACTGATGTAGTCCATTATCAGGTATCCCGGCCGCCACATCAGTTGCCACAGCGTGTAGGGCAACGAGCGAGTGCCCACGCCCCACACGTCCATCACGCCCTGCCACACGCTGTGCCAGGTGATGGGGCCATAGACGGCCTTCTGCCCGCAGCGGGGGCAGTAATTGTTCTCGCTCTCGGCACCACAGTTGTGACACACATGATGCTCATGGGTGTCGTGATATTCAAACGGCTGTTGCTGCCACCGACGAAAACGCTGATATTTTTCTTTTAATATTCCCATCATTCATCATTGATGATGTCGTCCTCGACAACGGATTGAGGAGCGACAGGTTGAGACGGCTGGGTGATGGCACGGCGCACACGACGCTCTGCAAGATACTCCTGCAGGCTGGTGAAGTTGAACAGCAGCAGGCAGATTCCCGTGACGAGAACCACCATCGAATCATTGTCGCGCCAAGCAGGTAATGCCAACGACAACACACCACTCATCAACACCAGCATGGGAGCCAGGAAATACCACCCCTTGATATTGAGATGCCCTTTGGACATCAACAGGTAAATGATGTGGAACAGTCCCAGCACCAGTAGCAACACACCCATGAGCAACTGCAGAATCTCTTCAAACTTGCCAGGCTTCATGATCATCAACAGTCCAAAGCACAAGCCACCCACAGCCGGCAACACACCCATATAATCGGTGCTCGTGCGAGCATCGGCATGACGAACGGCGACCATGATCAGGTAAGCCACAGCCGGCAAAACAAACATCGCACCTATCACGCGGGTACCCCACAACATAACAGTGGGCACGCCATGAAAAATGATGAGTATGATACCCGCAAGCAACAAAATCACATTCGTCAGGAGGTTTATACTGACTTTTCTCATTGTTTTCTATAAGTAAAAAATGGGTTGTTAATAATTTTTTCACAAAAATATGATAAAAACGTCTATCTTCAAAAAATATCACTCAAAAAGTTGTATCTTTGTGAGTGAATATGACAAAGCGCAGGCACATACTCGCTATCATCAACCCTGTGTCGGGAACCGGCAGCAAGGACAAGATTCCGCGCCTCATCGACACAGTGGTGGACCAGGAGAAGAATGACGTGAGCATCGTCATGAGCGAGTATGCCGGGCATGCCCGAGAAATCGCGGCACAGGCTGTCAACGACGGCATCGATGTCGTGATGGCCATCGGAGGCGATGGCACGGTCAACGAGGTGGGTGGTGCTGTGTGCGGCACAAACACTGCTCTGGCCATTGTGCCGTCTGGGTCGGGCAATGGCCTGGCTCGTCATCTGCGCATTTCCATGAACGCCAGCCGCGCTCTCCAGGTTCTTAATAACGGTGTTGTTGGCCAGTTTGACTACTGCACGGTCAACGGCAAACCCTTCTTTTGTGTTTGTGGAATGGGATTTGACGCGGCTGTCAGCAACAAGTTCGCCAACGAGGGCACGCGCGGTTTCATCACCTATATCAAGACGGCACTCACCGAGTACATCAACTATAGGCCACAGGCATACAAAATTGATATCGACGACAAGAGCATGACAGACAAAGCTTTTGTCATCGCATGCTGTAATGCGGCCCAATATGGCAACAACGCCTACATAGCCCCGCGCGCGACTATGCAAGACGGGCTCATCGACGTGACCGTGATGCATCCCTTCAGCCCAGCTGTTAGCCCGCTAATCGGAGCAAGACTGTTCCTGCGGCAATTGGGACACGACAACCACGTGAGCATCTATCGAGGCAAGCATGTGGTCATCGAGCGCCGACACGACGATGTCATCCATGTCGACGGAGACCCGATGATGATGCCCGCCCAAATCGTCATCCAGAACGTGAGCAAGGGCATCAAGATTCTCGTGCCCCCTACTCTTCCCGACGACGTTTGACCATCATAAAACCAAATATTACCGATTAGAAACTTAAAAACCATAATACAATGAGTTATCTGAAATTTGATAAAAACCTGATGATTAACCTGCAGCAGTCGCTGCCCAAAGAGATGCTGCGCACCAACCAGTCGGGAGCATATCACTGCACCACGATTGTGGGCTGCAACACGCGCAAGCAGCACGGCCTGCTGGTCATCCCGGTGCCTGAACTTGACGACAACAACCATGTGCTGCTGTCGACGCTCGATGAGACCGTCATCCAACACGGTGCCCCGTTCAACCTGGGCCTGCACCGCTACAAGGGAGACACCTACAGCCCCAACGGCCACAAGTACATCCGTGAGTATGATTGTGAGCGAGTACCCACAACGACCTTCCGTGTGGGTGGCGTGATTTTGAAGAAAGAGAAAATCTTCATCACCCACGAGAACCGCATTCTCATCCGTTACACGCTGGTGGACGCCCATTCAGCCACGACGCTGCAGTTCAGGCCCTTCCTAGCCTTCCGCAACGCCAACGACCTGTGTGTGGAGAACGCTGTCGCCAGCCGCGACTACCAGGAGGTGGCCAACGGCATCGCCACCTGTATGTACAACGGCTACCCCACCCTTTACATGCAGATGAATCACAAACCCAAATTCGTCTTTGACCCGCACTGGTACAAAGACATCGAGTACATCAAGGACCAAGAGCGAGGCATCCCCTACAGCGAGGACCTGTATGTGCCCGGTTACTTTGAGGTGGAAATCAAGAAGGGCGAACCGCTCATCTTCTCGGCAGGCATCGAAGAGGTCAACACCCGCACGCTGACCAAGATGTATGAGGACGAAATCAAGCCGCGCACTCCACGCACGAGTTTCTACAACTGCATGAAGAACAGTGCCAAGCAGTTCTATATCACCAACAACGAGGGACACTACCTGCTGGCGGGATACCCGTGGTTCAAGATTCGCGCCCGCGACGAGTTCATTGCTCTGCCGGGTTGCACCCTGTCGGTGCACCATCGCCAGGACTTCGAACTGATTATGGACACCGCCATGCGTGCCCTCAACGACTGGATGCGTGACGGCACCCTCGACAAGCACCTTGACGGTCTTGAGCTGCCCGACATCCCCTTGTGGGCAATTTGGGCCGTGCAGCGCTATGCTCACGACCTCAATGCCGATGCAGCACGAGAGCGTTACGGCCAGCTGGTCAAGGACCTCATCAACTTTATTGCCGACGGCCGGCACCCCAACCTGAAGCTTGACGACAACGGCCTGGTAGCCACCGACGGCACCAAGCGTCCCGTTTCCTGGATGAACAGCACTCATCCCGACGGAACACCGCTCATCCCGCGCACGGGCTATCTGGTGGAATTCAATGCCCTGTGGTACAATGCCCTGCGCTTTGCTACCGAGGAGTTATTCAAGGACATTGACGAGGAGAAGGAATTCATCGAGCGCTGCAACACGATTGCCGACAAGTGTAAGCCTGCCTTCATCGAGACATTCATGACCGACTACGGCTACTTGTATGACTATGTGAACGGCAGCTACACCGACTTGAGTGTGCGGCCCAGCATGATTATCGCCGCCGCCACCGACTACAGCCCGCTTGACCGCCGTCAGCGCAAGCGTGTGCTCGACATCACCACCCGCGAATTACTGACGCCCAAGGGTTTGCGCACGTTGAGTCCCAACAGCTATGGCTACATTCCCTGGTATGTGGGCACACCCGAGGAGCGCCAAACGGCCTACTATGCCGGCAGCGCCCGTCCTTGGCTGATGGACTTCTACAGCAAGGCCTACATCCGCGTGTTCGGCCTGAACAGCATCTCGTTCATCGAACGCATGATGATCGGATTCGAAGACGAGATGAAGGAAGGCTGCATCGGCTCGTTGAGCGAGCTCTATGACGGCAACCCACCGTTCATCGGCCGCGGCGCCGTGAGCTTCGCACCCAATGTGGGCGGCATCCTGCGCGTTCTGCGCACCTTCAAGAACCTTCACATCATTGACGAATAAAAACTGACAAGATATGAAAGCATTAATGTTCGGCTGGGAGTTTCCTCCTCACATCCTGGGAGGACTGGGAACCGCAAGTTACGGCCTCACCAAGGGCATGTGGGAGAACGGTGACATGGACATCACCTTCGTCATTCCCAAGCCTTGGGGCGACGAGCCCAAAGATTTCGCCAACATCATCGGCGCAAACTGCACGCCGGTAGCATGGCGCGACGTGAACTGGGACTATGTGCAAAGTCGCATCGGCAATGTGATGGACCCGCAGTTGTATTACAACCTGCGTGATCACATCTACGGCGATTTCAATTACATGAGCACCAACGACCTGGGATGCATTGAGTTCTCGGGACGCTATCCCGAGAACCTGCTGGAAGAGATCAACAACTACTCGATTGTGGCCGGTGTGATTGCGCGCACCGTGGACTGCGACGTCATCCACAGCCACGACTGGCTCACTTACCCTGCCGGCATCCATGCCAAGCAGGTGACGGGCAAGCCGCTGGTCATCCACGTGCATGCCACCGACTTTGACCGCTCGCGCGGTAACGTCAACCCCACGGTGTTCAGCATCGAGAAGGACGGCATGAACAATGCCGACCACATTATCACTGTGAGTAACCTCACACGCCGCACCGTCATCGAGAAATACGGCATCAGCCCCGACAAGGTGACGACAGTGCACAACGCTGTAGAGCCGCTGAACGAGGAACTGCTCAATCTGGAGGCACCTCCGGGCAAGACCAGTAAAGTCATCACCTTCCTGGGACGCATCACGATGCAGAAGGGTCCCGAGTACTTCGTCGAGGCCGCCGCTCAGGTGTTGCACAAGGTCAACAATGCGCAATTTGTAATGGCAGGCAGCGGCGACATGATGGACAAGATGATTCGCCTTGCCGCCAAGCGCGACATCGCCGACCGTTTCCACTTCACCGGCTTCCTCAAGGGCAAACAGGTCTATGAGATGTTGGCTGCCAGTGATGTGTACATCATGCCATCGGTGAGCGAGCCCTTCGGCATCTCGCCGTTGGAGGCCATGCAGATGGGTGTGCCGTCAATCATCAGTAAGCAGAGTGGCTGTGCCGAGATTCTGGACAACGTCATCAAGATCGACTATTGGGATACCAACGCCATGGCCGATGCCATCTACAGCATCATCAAGTATCCAGCTATGTACAATGAGCTGCGTGAGCAAGGACTTGCCGAGGTCAACCAGATTACCTGGGACAAAGCCGGTGCGAAGGTCATCAAGATCTATCGCGATCTCATCGGCCGATAATTTTTGAATTAAACTGAAAACTAAAAACTAAAAACTCAATAATATGAAAGCGATTTGTTTCTATTTCCAGATTCACCAGCCGTTCCGTCTGAAACATTACCGTTTCTTTGACATCGGTAACGACCACTACTACTATGATGACTTTGCCGACGATGATATCATCACGCGCATCGCTCAGCGGTCCTATTTGCCCGCTAACCAGATGTTGCTCGACATGATCAAGGATAACGGCAAGAAGTTCAAGGTGGCTTTCTCCATCAGCGGAACCGCGCTGGAGCAGTTGGAACAATATGTGCCTGAGTTCATCGATTCGATGAAGGAACTTGCAGCAACCGGTTGTGTGGAGTTCTTGAGCGAGACCTATGCCCACAGCCTGTCGGCACTCTATGACCCCGACGAGTTTGTTGCTCAGGTCAAAGCCCACGACGAGAAGATTTTCCAACTTTTCGGTCAAAAGCCTAAGGTGTTCCGTAACACCGAGTTAATCTATGATGACGACATCGCATCGATGGTCTATGCCATGGGGTTCAAGGCTGCCATTACTGCCGATGCCAAGCACGTGCTGGGCTGGCGCTCGCCCAACTTCCTGTACAGTTCGGCCTCTGCACCCAAACTGAAACTGTTACTCAAGAACGGCAAGTTGAGCGATGACATTTCGTTCCGCTTCAGCAATCCCGAGTGGGCTTCTTATCCCCTCACTGCCGACAAATACATCAACTGGATCAACGAGCTGCCACAGGAAGAGCAGTTAATCAACCTGTTCATGAACTATGATGCCTTTGGCGAATTGCAACCTCGCGAGAGCGGCATCTTTGAGTTCATGAAGGCTTTACCGCGCTTTGCTGCCGAGCACGATATCCAGTTCTGGACTCCCAGCGAGGTGGTTTCCAAGTTCAAGCCCGTCGCCGAACTCGCCGTTCCCTATCCCATGTCTTGGACCGACGAAGCTCGTGACACCAGTGCTTGGCTGGGTAACACACTGCAACAGGAAGCCGTCCACAAGCTTTATTCCATCGGTGAGCGCGTGCGCTTGTGCACCGACCGCCGCATAAAGCAGGACTGGAACTACCTCCAGGCCAGCGACCATTTCTTCTACATGTCAACCAAGCACAACGACGATGGCTCGGTGCACTCGCACTACAGCCCCTATGATTCGCCCTACACAGCATTCACTAACTACATGAATGTGTTGAGCGACTTCATGACACGAGTCGAGGAGCAGTATCCCGCCAGCATCGACAACGAGGAGCTGAACTCGCTGCTGCTGACCATCCGCAACCAGGAGCAGGAAATAGAGAGGCTACATCGCGAGGTGGAGATGATGCGCAACAACATCGTCAACGACACCACTGGCGACTTCCCTGTCGACGAGCAGCCGACTCCTGAGGAGAAACCGGAACCGGAGAAGAAAGAGAAACCAGCTCCCAAGAAGAAAGCAACCGCTAAAAAACCGGCTGCGCCCAAGAAGCCTGCCGCACCTAAAAAAGCAACCGCAGCCAAAAAGCCTGCGGCCAAAAAGCCTGCGGCCAAAAAGACCAACGCTAAGAAAACCAAATAAACACTAACACTCAACTCTTCACAACGAAAACGACATGGCTAAGATTCGCAATTTCATGCTATTGTGCTTATGTGCACTGTTGGCGGTTCCCGCACTGCATGCTGACCATCTGATGATCATCGCCGTCAATGACACACACAGCCAGATTGACCCGGCCAGCGACGGTAAGGGTGGTGTGGCACGCCGAAGGGCCATCTATGACCAACTTCGTGCCGAGAATCCTAACACGGTGCTCATCCATGCTGGAGATGCCGTCCAGGGCACCCTGTTCTTCTCGCTCTACCGTGGTGAGGTGGAATATTCGCTGATGGACACATTGGGCTATGATATCATCATCCTGGGCAATCATGAGTTTGACAACGGCATGGATGAGTTGGCAGCCCACTACCGCAACGTCGATGCTGTGAAAATCAGCACTAACTATGACGTCAGCGGCACACCACTCAACGGTCTGTTCCAGCCCTACTGGGTCAAGGCGGTGGGCGACAAGCGAGTGGCCTTCTTCGGTATTAACGTCAACCCGTCAGGTCTCATTGCCGACATGAACTGCAAGGACCTGCGCTATAGTTTTGCACCCGATGTCGCCGACGCGACTGCACGTTACCTGAAAGAAGTCTTGGGCATGGATTACGCGGTCATGGTGTCACACATCGGCTATAGCAGCTATGAGCCCACCGAGCCTAACGACTCACTCATCGTGAGCCAGAGCCACTATATCGACTTGGTCATCAGTTCGCACTCTCACTCGACTATCAAGCCTGGTAGCGGCAAGGATCGCATTGCCAATGCCGACGGTAAACTGATACCCATTGGACAGAACGGCAAGAGCGGCAAACTGGTTGCCACCTATGATTTGGATCTGGAGACCGGAGATATCGTCTATAAGCACATCACCGTGGATGCCGACTGGGACGCTGCCGCTAGCCGTTACACCGCCATGAACTCTTGGCTCGACAACTACCGCCATGGAGTGGACAGCATCATGAACAATCCCGTGTGCACCAGCGCTCGCTTCATGAAGAATTCCAGTGCCGCTCTCCAAAACTGGGTGAGCGACGCTGCGATGGAAATCATTAAGGAAATATCAGGCATCAAAAACATCGACTGCGCCATCATGAACAAGGGTGGCATCCGCACCGATATGCCCAAGGGTACCATTACCGAGGGGCTCATCGGTTCAATGTTCCCGTTCGACAACCGTTTTGTCGTGCTTGAGATGCCGGGAACCGAGCTCATCGAGAGCATCAAGCTGATGTGCGGACGCGGAGGTGATGCTGTGAGCAAGGAACTCAAGGCTACCTACAACAGCAAGGGCGAACTTGTCAAGGCGACAATCAACGGCAAGAAAATCGATCCCAACAAGACCTATATCGTTGCGACTATCGACTATCTGGCCAATGGCGGCGACTACATGGTGCCCATGACCCGGTGCAAACAACTGTTTGTCGATACACAGAAGTATGGCAATCACATTCTCACCTATGTCAAAGCACTTGAAGCTGCTGGCAAGAAGATTGACGCCAAAGAAGACGTGAGGATTAAGAAGCTTTAGTTTTCAGGCTTTCGGTTCGTTCTTTCATGGTTTTGACGACCTCATAACAGGACAATTGAAATAATGACCAAATTCAGACACATTTTGATGATGGCGGTGATCGTCTTGATGACGTTCACCGCCATGGCTCGTGGTAACGCCAAGTCACCCAACATGTTCAATCAGGTGAATCAAGTAGCCATGAACCAGTGGGTGGACAGCGTGTTCAACTCACTGTCGCCCGATGCTCGCATTGGACAACTCATCGTGGCCGCTGTTACCCCAAGGAGTAACGATGTCACCAAAGATACGGTAAAACGCCTTGTATCCCAAAACATGGTGGGCGGACTCATCTATGAGAACAGTACCATCGCCGAACAGGCCGAGGTGACCAACTTGGCTCAGTCACTTGCAGCTGTGCCTCTGATGATCACAATTGACGGGGAGTGGGGTCTGGGAATGAGACTCAAGGAGGTTCCCGACTTCCAACGAAACCTCATACTTGGAGCGCTTGACGATGACATGCTTCTGTATGAATATGGACGAGAGGTCGCTCGGCAGTGTCGTCGCATGGGCATCCATGTGAACTTTGCTCCAGTACTTGATGTGAACGACAATCCGTTGAATCCTGTTATCGGAAACCGTTCCTTTGGAGAGAGCCCCGAATTGGTGGCTCGCCACGCCATCGCTTTTGCAAGAGGTCTTGAGGATGGCGGCGTGATGGCTGTCGGCAAGCATTTCCCTGGACACGGCTCTTCAAGCGAGGACTCTCACAAGACTTTACCGGTCATCAACAAGACACGCCAGGAAATCAACACGTGTGAACTGGTGCCATTCCGCAAGTTCATCGATGCTGGATTGAGCGGTATCCTAACCGCACACCTGCTGGTGCCCGCCATCGACAAGGCGCAGACTCCAACCAGCCTGTCTTCACAATGCGTGAACACGCTACTTCGCGATGAGATGGGTTTTGACGGACTCATTTTCACCGATGCCTTGAACATGAAAGGCGCTACTCAATTGCTCAAGGGGTCGGCATGTGTCAATGCTCTCTTGGCCGGCAATGATGTGCTGCTCATGCCTGAGAATATTAGCGACGAGATCGCCGCAATCAAGGCAGCCATTGCCAACGGCTCGCTGAGCCAAAGCGTCATCGACGAGCGCTGCAAGAAAATCTTGCGGTACAAGTATGCCCTGGAGCTTACCGGCAAGCAGCATGTCAACACGAATAACCTCGTGAGCGACATCAATTCTCAGCGGGCCGAAGTGCTCAGGCGCCAACTCACGGCTGGCAGCATCACCGTCATCAAAAACAATGACAACATCCTGCCCGTCCACAACCTGCAGAGCCGCCACATCGCGATCGCCACTATCGGCAACGAGAATGGCACCGCATCAACGTTCACACGCCGTTGCGCCGACTATGCCGAGGTCAGCCGTTTCGATATGGCTAAGGCAGGATCAGCCAAGGCTCTTGCCGAACAGTTGAAAGATGGTCATTTTAACACTATCATCGTTGAGGTCGGCGAGGATAATGAAGTCAACCGCAGCGCGCTCGAGACAATAGCCAAGCACTGCAAGAATGTCATTGTAGTCATTACCTGCAAACCCTATGACATCAAGAACTATGGCGCTGCCATCACCCACAAGCATGTCAAGGCCGTGGTTCTCACCTACGAGAATTCCACACTCACCGAGGACTATGCCGCACAAACCATCTTCGGCGGCAATGCAGCGAACGGCAACCTGCCAATCTCACTCAACTTCAAGGGCAAGAAGACTCGCTACGACGCTGGACATGGCATCCACTACCCTGCCACTCGCTTGGGGTACTCCATTCCTGCCGAAGTGGGACTGGACAGTCGTTTGGCTGCCCAAATCGACTCTGTCTGCCGCTTGGGTGTGCAGCAACACGCATTCCCCGGCTGCCAGGTGATTGTGGCACGCCATGGCAAGGTCGTCTATAAGAACTCTTTTGGTACCATCGACTATAACAGTCCCGTCAAGGTGGATGACAACACACTGTTCGGACTGGCATCAGTTTCCAAGGCCACAGGAACCATCAGCGGCGTCATGAAGGCTTTTGATGACGGCAAATTCGCTCTTGACGAGAAAGCCAGCAAATACATTCCTGGCTTGCGCGACGGTGACAAGGAAGACATCACCTTCCGTGATCTGCTCTACCACGAGACAGGAATGCCCGCGTCACTAAACATGTGGTACATGATGATGGACGCAAACTCCTACACTGGCAGCCTCATCACCGGCACACAAGACGCTAACCACACCGTTAAAATCATGGATGGTGCATGGGGACATAAAGACGCCAAAATGAGGACCGATATCCTCTCAACGGTGAAGACCGACAGATTCAACATCGCCATTGCCGACGGGCTTTGGGGAGGACGTGTGACCTACGACTCCATCATGAACCGCATGTATCACGCCAAATTGGGCAAGAAAAAATACCTGTACAGCTGCTGCAACTTCTCGTTGCTAGCCGATGCGGTGCAGCGCATGACACACTCTCCGCTCAACTACTACGTCAACAATTACATCTTCGCCCCGTTGGGTGCCTACCACACCATGTACCGCCCATTGAGCAAGTTCTCGCGCGACGAAATCGCTTATACAGAGGTGGACACATACCTTCGTCGTCAGCACATTCACGGCTACGTACACGATGAGTTGGCGGCATTCTCGGGCGGCGTACAAGGCAATGCGGGTCTGTTCAGCAATGCCAACGACTTGGCAAAACTCTTCCAGATGTGGCTCAACGGAGGCACTTATGGCGGAGTGAGATTGCTGAAAGCATCGACCGTAGAAACCTTCACGACTCAAAAGAGTCCCAACAGCCATCGAGGCTTGGGATTCGACAAACCCGTGGTGGGCAATCCTGATGCCAGCAACACCTGCGCCGAGGCCACACCCGAGACCTTCGGTCACACAGGCTTCACTGGTACCTGTTTCTGGGTGGATCCCAAGAACGACATGTTCTATATCTTCCTCAGCAACCGTGTCTGCCCCTCGCGCAATAACCCGAACTTCGGACGCATCAGCGCACGCAGTCACATCCAGTCGCTCATCTACCGTGCGATTAAAGAGTAAGCTTCAGGCAAACTGAAACAACCAAAATTTAAACTATACTATCGACATGAAGAAATTAGCATTCATTTTCACTGTATTACTGCTGCTTGCATCATGCACTAACGGTTACAAACTGACCGTCACCTTCCCTGACGACAGCCACAATGGTGAGACTGTCTTCTTGACCAACTATGACACAGGTGACACAGTTGCCACAGCTACCGTCCAAAACAACATGTGCACAGTTGAAGGCACCCTCGAGAACAGTTTCTTCGCACGCCTGTACGTTGGCGGCAACCCCTATAGCGTCATCATTGAACCCGGCCAAGTGGATCTTGACATCAATGCAGGCACAGCTCGCAGCCCGCTAAATGATAAGATGGATGTCTGGAGCAAGGAAATGCAGAAGATTGCCGATGACACGACCTTAACCGAAAAAGAAGGTGATGCGTTATACAATCAGATGCTGCTCAAACTCTATGAAGACAACAAAGACAATGCCATCGGTCCGTTTGCATTCTGCAACTATCTGATGAACAACAGTCTGAGTGAGAAAGACATTGATGAGCTGCTCAAGAAAGCCCCAGCCGAATATGCCCAATTGAAGCGAGTTGAAAAAGCAAAAAAAGCCGCAAAACAACTCACTGTCACAGCCGAGGGCAAGATGTTCACCGACTTTGAGGTGCTGGCTGAGGACGGAGCCAAGCAGAAGCTCTCGGACTATGTGGGCAAGGGTAAAGTCACCCTCGTCGATTTCTGGGCCAGTTGGTGTCCTCCCTGCCGTGCCGAGATCCCCAAGTTGCAAACCCTCAAGTCGAAGTATGGAGACAAGTTCAACGTGCTGGGCGTTGCAGTGTGGGACAACCCCGACGACACCCGCAAGGCCATTGACGAACTTGCCATCACTTGGCCTGTCATCATCGGAACAGGCAAACAGACCGAGCCAACCGATCTGTACGGCATCAATTCCATTCCGCACATCATCATCTTTGGCCCCGATGGCACTATCATGTCACGTGGCCTGACCGGTGATAACCTCGCCAACAAACTTGCCGAGCTGCTGAAATAACAACGAACAACCTTATTGATACCGAAGTAATACTATGAAGAGATTATTATCATTAATAGTCCTATTCATGGGACTTTGCACCATGATAGGTTGCGGCCCTTCGAAGGCCGAGATTGAAGCCCAAAGACGCGCCGACAGCATCCGCATTGCCGACAGATTGCGCATTGTGGACAGCATCCGCACAGCAGACAGTCTACGACGCGCTGACAGCATCCGCATCGCTGACAGCACGGCTCATGCCAAAAAAGTCATCCAATTCATCAGCGACATGTACAATCAGCACAAGTTTGAGGATTACAGTTTCTTGCATAAACATTGCACTCCCAAGATGATTAAGTACCTCGAAGAGAACTATGACTATGACTGTGAAACCGGCGATTGTCTAGCCGTGTGGATGTTCCGGTCAGATGCCCAGGACGGCAACAGCGAGAACGGCATCATTTCAGTCACGCCCAAAGGTGACGATTGGTACCATTACAAGTTCAATGACGGTGGCACCAAGGGAGCACACGACATCAAGGTCATAGACCAGAACGGTAAACTGATGATTGATGGCTTAAAGAGGTTTCAATCCACGAAATGACAAATAATAACATCACACACAAAACACGATTATGATGAAACAGTTGATTTTTACCATTGCCTTACTATTATCTTGTTTTCCCAATGCCACCAGCAGCACCGCAAACGGTCTGGCTCAAGCCTCAGCAACAGGCAACCCCCAGGCCGATGTCGACGAACTTAAAGATGTAGTCGATGCCGCTAACCTGCTGATTTTTTTTAAGGCTTTTGTGAACAGCGAAGAGATGAAAGAAGATTCTGAATTCGGTGGTTTCTTGGGGATTCAGGAATATCATGGACCTAAGGAGTATGCCTTTCAAGAAACAAGAAGTGCCGAAACCGTGTGGTACAAAAACTGTACCTTGAAGAGGAACTCTCCGCTGCCCCAGACCTACGCCAAGGGCACAACCAGCATTGTTTCGCTGGAATCGACGATGGGAGGAGGCTGGACTGTGAATTTAAGCGTTTTCAACGAGAATGCGGCCAATCAAGTCAAGCGACAAGTCAAACGACTGGATGTCAAAGTCTCTGACAACTACGACAATGAGGCTGATGTCTATATCGTCTATGACGCCTCCAATAAATGCTGGACCATGAGCTGCAATCAGTTCTCAGAATTTATCACCCGCGATGAGGAGAATCCTCAACCTTACCTGACAGCCAAGTTGCTACCATCTTTAATTAATTATAATTTCTATATAATAAGTGACTGCAACTATTTTGTAGGTTTGGGATTCCAAAAGTTGAGGGACGATTTTGATGAATTCAGGGCTTCCTATGGCCATCATATCAAGATCAACAACATGGACGATTACGATAATTTTGATAGGTGGTTCACACCAAACGATAAATCGGCTATAGGGATTATTGAGTCATATGATGGAGCCCCCATGTCATTTATCTTCTATAACAAACAACTATTTGACGAGATGAAGGCTAAGGTGACTGACATGGGTTACGTTCTGAGCACAGATTCAAATCAAGTCATAGAACGATATGTAAAAACTGATAACGATACTTATTTTATTTTCGAACAGAAGTCAGCATGCTACAAAATGGCAATCGCTATTGATTATACCATTGAGGTATAAAACGACTTTTACAAATTTTCTCATTACAAAACTATGAAGAAATTATTATCAGTCGTCGCCCTATTCATCGGACTTTGCACCGTGGTAGGATGCGGACCATCCAAGGCCGAGATTGAAGCCCAACGACGCGCCGACAGCGCACGCATCGTCGACAGTGTGCTTGCTATTGAACGTCAACGTGTCGCCGATAGCCTCAGGATAGCTGACAGCATCCAGACTGCTGACAGCATCGCACAAGCGAATCTCTTGAAACAGATAGAATCAACTTACAACAAAATTGCCAAGGATTGGGAGGATGGCGCTAAAGTCATCATCTCAAGATATGGGACAGCCAGACTCAAAAGCACTTATGCCAAATATGGCTCTAGTTCTGGAATAGAAGCATGTTACCTGCTGAAAGTCGATTACACAGACGGATACATGACCATTAAAGGCAAATCGGTCAATCGCATCAATGACAACTCGTGCCAATTGATTTATAAGACCTATTACAATGGCCCTGAAGATGTCGTCGAGGATTATGGCACAGCAACATTAACCATGGTCCGTGAAAACGGCAAGTGGTTAATCGATGACATTGAAGAGGATGGATATAATACCTCATTCATGAAAGATCCCAAGGCCTATAGGCATTACGCTCCTTTATTAAAGCTATCTTATAGACGAAGAAAGCGGTTGGACTCCTAATGGAATCCAACCGCTTTTCTATTGTGTTTTCTTGCTCGTGGCTTACTCGGCCTCAACAGCAGCCTGTGCGGCAGCAAGGCGTGCGATGGGCACGCGGTAGGGCGAGCAGGAAACATAGTTCATGTTGAGCGAAGCGCAGAACTTAACGCTGCTGGGCTCACCACCGTGCTCACCACAGATACCCAGATTCAACTCGGGCTTGGTGGCACGACCCTTGCGGCAGGCCATCTCAACGAGCTGGCCAACACCTTCCTGATCCAGCACCTGGAACGGGTCAACCTTCAAGATACCCAAGTTCTTGTAGATGGCGAGGAACTTGCCAGCGTCATCGCGAGAGTAACCGAAGGTCATCTGGGTCAAGTCGTTGGTACCGAATGAGAAGAAGTCAACCACCTGTGCGATCTGGTCGGCAACGAGGGCTGCACGAGGAATCTCAATCATTGTACCCACCTTGTAGGCCACGGTCTCGCCACGCTCGGCAAATACCTCCTGAGCAACGCGGTTGATGATGTCGGCCTGCATCTGGATCTCGTTCTTCACACCGATGAGGGGCACCATGATCTTGGGCTTTACAACGATGCCCTTGGCCTGCATGTTCAATGCAGCCTCGATGATAGCGCGGGCCTGCATCTCGGTGATCTCGGGATAGGTGTTGCCAAGACGGCAGCCACGGTGACCCAGCATGGGGTTGAACTCCTCAAGACCATCACAAACCAACTTCACTTCCTCAAGAGTGCGACCCGTCTCTTCAGCGAGCTCACGCATGGTCTCGAGCTGGTGGGGAACGAACTCATGCAAGGGAGGATCGAGCAGACGGATGGTTACCTCGTAGCCGTCCATAGCCTCGAAGATGCCCTCGAAATCGCCACGCTGCAGCGGGAGCAGCTTGGCCAGAGCAACACGGCGAGAAGCCTCATCGGGAGCGATGATCATCTCACGCATAGCTTTGATGCGGTCACCCTCAAAAAACATGTGCTCGGTGCGGCACAGACCAATACCGTGGGCTCCCAACTTGCGTGCCACCTTGGCATCGCGGGGCGAATCGGCGTTGGTGTAAACGTCCATCTTGCTGTACTTCTCAGCGAGGTTCATCACTGCAGCGAAGTCACCACTCAGGTCGGCATCCACAGTAGCCACGAGGCCGTCATAAACCTCACCGGTGCTACCGTTGATCGAAATCCAGTCACCCTCGTTATAGGTCTTGCCACCCATCTCGACGGTGCGAGCCTTGTAATCCACCTTGATTTCACCGGCACCCGAAACGCAGCACTTGCCCATACCGCGAGCCACAACGGCTGCGTGCGAGGTCATACCGCCACGTGCAGTCAGGATACCCTGAGCAACGCTCATACCGCGCAGGTCCTCGGGAGAGGTCTCCAGGCGCACCATGATGACTTTCTTCTTGCGCGAAGCCCATTCCTCGGCATCGTCAGCAAAGAACACGATTTGACCGGTAGCGGCACCAGGGCTGGCGGGCAGACCCTTGGCCATGACCTTAGCGGTCTTAACAGCGGCCTTGTCAAACACGGGGTGCAGCAGCTCATCGAGCTTACCGGGCTCCATGCGCTTGATGACGGTCTTCTCGTCGATAGCGCCCTCACGCAACAGGTCCATGGCGATCTTCACCATAGCGGCGCCAGTGCGCTTACCGTTACGGGTCTGGAGCAGCCAGAGCTTACCATCCTGGATGGTGAACTCCATGTCCTGCATGTCGCGGTAGTGCTCCTCGAGCTTCTGCTGGATGTCAACGAGCTGCTTAGCGCACTCGGGCATCGACTCCTCGAGAGATGGATACTTAGCGGCACGCTCTTCCTCGCTGATGCCCTGCATAGCGGCCCAACGGCGGCTGCCCTCGGTCATGATCTGTTGCGGGGTGCGAACACCTGCCACAACGTCCTCGCCCTGAGCATTGATCAGGTACTCACCATTGAACAGGTTCTCACCGGTACCGGCGTCACGCGAGAAGCAAACACCAGTGGCACTGTTGTTGCCCATGTTACCATAGACCATGGCCTGAACGTTCACAGCCGTACCATATTCCTCAGGAATCTGGTTCATGCGGCGGTACAGGATTGCGCGGTCATTGTTCCAGCTGTCAAACACAGCGTAGATGGCGCCCCACAGCTGATCGTAAGCGTCGGTGGGGAAATCCTTACCGGTATTCTCTTTCACGGCTGCCTTGAAGCGTACCACGAGTTCCTTGAGGTCATCGACATCAAGTTCGGTGTCAAACTTCACGCCCTTCTTCTCCTTCAGTTCCTCGATGATAGCCTCAAAGGGATCGATGTCGGTCTTGTTGGTCGGCTTCATGCCAAGCACTACGTCACCGTACATCTGTACGAAGCGGCGATAGCTGTCCCATGCGAAGCGGGGGTTGCCCGACTTTTTAGCGAGGGTCTCGGCCACCTCATCGTTGATACCCAGGTTCAGGACGGTGTCCATCATACCAGGCATCGAAACGGGAGCACCCGAACGAACAGATACCAGCTGGGGATTGCTGGGATCATTGAACTTGTTACCGGTCAGTTTCTCGATATGAGCTACAGACTTCATCACATCGTCCTTGATCATCTCAACGACGGCTTCGCGACCCTTCTGATTGTAGAGGGTGCAAATCTCGGTAGTAATGGTGAAACCCGGGGGAACAGGAACACCAATCAAGTTCATCTCGGCAAGGTTAGCGCCCTTGCCACCCAGTAAATCCTTCATGTCGGCACGACCTTCTGCCTGGCCGTTACCAAAAGTGTAAATCGCTTTCATTTACCTTACTTTTTCTTTTGAATATTTTGTAAATATTTATAAATGTTCGTTTTTGCGGTGCAAAGGTAGTGATTTTAACTCGATTTTCAGCAATAATGGCCTCAAAAAACACATTTTTTATCCATAATGTTAATATCTTTACTTTAAACTTACATTCATGAACCCAAACGGCGCTTCAGGTTACAAAACATCACAACAAGAGCCTTTTCGTTACACCACAATTCGCCTTAACTTCAGCAGATATTGAGCAATCCACTTGTTACAGTTTATCATGAAGCACAGCCGACAAGCGAAATAATTCTTGTAATCTCAGTGAGTATTACGCATTACTCCAAGAGACATGCCAAGAGGAGAAGATGTTTTTTTAGAGCCAAAAAGTGGACGGAAATGAAAAAAGCATTACCTTTGCCGATTGTAAATGAACCACATCACTATTTTTTCATGATGGACAACAACATAAAAAAAATTCTGGAGGACGACACCAACGGCCTGCTGACATACGAATTCATTGCCAACAACATGGGTAGCATCGACGAGGACATGCCTGCCCTGGTGGACAACATGATAATGAAGGACCGCACAGGCCAATTCGTCGTGAGCACGGCGCGCTACCTCAATGCTATAGACCCCGAGAAATACGCAGCAAGCATCGACCTGCTCGTCAAGGCCGCTATCGCCAAAGACCGTGACCATGTTTATCTGGCCTACCTGGCCGCCTCGCTGTGGGGAACCGACTATAAGGAACATGCTGCCGAACTGAACGCCAGCGACGACAACTTCCGCCGCATCTACAAACGCCTGTATCCCGTCGGGATTTGACACAAGCCGAAAACAACAAATTAGAATAATGACTAGAAATTTTATTTTATCCATGGTGATGGTGGCCTTCACGCTCATGTCGTGCTCGGCCAACAATTCCGAGGCAGGTTCCGATGCCTCGGCACAAAAAAAAGACACCAACAACAAGATGACAAAAGTTGAACTCGAAACCACCTTCGGCAATATCGTTGTCGAACTCTACAACGAGACGCCGCAGCATCGCGACAATTTCATCAAGCTGGTCAACGAGGGGTACTATGACGGCGTGCTCTTCCACCGCGTTATCAAGGACTTCATGATTCAGACCGGCGACGGCAACTCCAAGACCGCAGGGCCCGAGACCGCTTTGGGCGACGGCGATCCCGGCTACACCATCGAGGCCGAATTTGTCTACCCCAAGTATTTCCACAAGCGTGGCGCCCTTGCCGCAGCCCGCACTGGTGATCAGGTGAACCCCGAGCGCCGCAGCAGTGGCAGTCAGTTCTATATCGTCACTGGCAAGATTTACAGCAGTGACGAGTTGCAGATGATGACCAAGCGCATGGCCGACATGAGAAAGCAGGACATCTTCCGCCGCCTGGTGACCGAGAACAATGCAAAAATCACCGAGTTGCAGCAAAATCAGGACAACGCTGGTCTGCAAGAGTTGCAAAACCAACTCATCCAGCAGACCGAGGCCGAGGCCGCTGCCAATCCCTTTACAATGACAGACGAACAAATCAACGCCTACACCAGCGTCGGTGGCACACCTCACCTCGACGGACAGTACACCGTGTTTGGCGAAGTGATTGAAGGCATGGATGTCGTAGACAAGATTCAGAATACACAGACGGGCCGCATGGACCGTCCCACGACCGACATCAAGATTGTCAAGGCCAGAGTTCTGAAGTAGTATCGCATCTGTTTTATACCGTTTAGATGGGGCTGATAAGACCGATTTAACTTATCAGCCTCATTTTTTTTGAAAAAACAGATGAATTTGAAAAAAAAACGGCAAAATGACTTTGCGATTGAGAAAAAATACCTAAATTTGGAGTTTGAATTTGAACCTCGAGCGTTATCTAATGCTCGAACAAAACTAAATGATTATGATGGAACCGCGTGAACAATCTGAATCGATGAACAATCTCGAGAAGGATCAAATCTTGAGCACTGAGGCCCAGAACGAGGCCCAGGAAGTTGTGAGTGAAGAAGTTAAAGTTGAGGAGACCGTTGCTCCCGAGGAACCCGTAGCTGAGGCGCCCAAGGCCGAAGAGCCGGCCAATGAAGAGCCCAAGGTTGAGGAACCTGTTGCCGAAGAGCCGGCAGTCGAGGTACCCGCCCCCGAAGAGCCCAAGGCCGAGGCTGCACCCAAGTTCGACCTGGCCGGAAAGAGCAAGGGCGAACTCGTGGACATGGTGCGCGAGCTGGCTGCTCGTCCCATCGAGGAGGTCAAAGACGAGGTGCAGGCCATCAAGGCCGCCTTCTTTGCCCTGCGCCGCGAGGAGATAGCCAAGGAACGTGAAGCGTTTCTCGCCAACGGCAACGAGGAAAGCGACTTTACCGCTAAGGATGACCCCGACGAAAACAATCTGAAGGAGTTGCTCAACGTGCTCAAGGAACGCCGCACCGAATATAACGCCGCCCAGGAGGCCAATCGCGAGGCCAATCTCGAGAAGAAGCGCCAGATTATCACGCTCATCAACGAGATCACCAATGACCCCGACAACATCAATCGCCAGTTCAACCGCGTCAAGCAACTGCAACAGGAATTCAAGGAGGCTGGTGAGGTGCCCGCGACTGCCGACACCGAAATCTGGAAGCAATTCCAGCGTGCCACCGAGCGCTTCTATGATGTGCTCAAGGTGAATCGCGAGTTGCGTGACTACGATTTCAAGAAAAACCTGGAGTTAAAACAACAGCTGTGTGAAGAGGCCGAGGCCCTCGACGAGGAAGCCGACATCGTGACCGCCTTCAGGAAGTTGCAGGAGCTGCACACCAACTGGCGCGAAATCGGCCCCGTTGCCAAGGAGCTGCGCGAGGAACTGTGGGCTCGCTTCAAGGCCGCATCAAGTGCCATCAACAAGAAATATCAGACTTTCTTTGAGGACCGCAAGAGCAAGGAGAAGGAGAATGCCGAGGCCAAGACCGCTCTGTGTGAGAAGATTGAGCAAATCTCCACTGATAATCTCAAGACCTATGCCCAGTGGGACGAGGTGACCAAGCAGATTATCGCTCTGCAAGAGGATTGGAAGAAATTGGGATATGCCTCGCGCAAGGCTAATGCTGCCCTGTTCGCACGTTTCCGCAAGTCCTGCGACGAGTTCTTCGGCAAGAAAGCCGAGTTCTTCAAGGCCATGAAGGAGGACCTGAGCACCAACCTGGCCAAGAAAATCGAGCTGTGCGAGCGTGCCGAGGCGCTGATGGATTCTACCGACTGGAAGGAAGCCACCGACAAGTTTGTCGAGATGCAGAAGGAGTGGAAGACCATCGGTCCCGTGGTGAAGAAATACAGCGACAACGTGTGGAAACGCTTCATCGCTGCCTGCGACCATTTCTTTGAGCAAAAGAAGAAACAGAATGTCAACGTCCACGCTGTCGAGCACGATAACCTCAAGGCCAAGAAAGAAATCATCGCCACCCTCAAGGCAACTATCGAAGAGGCCGCCGATGATGCCGCCCAGACCGTGCGCGATCTGATGGACCGCTGGCAGTCAATCGGCCATGTGCCCTTCAAGGAGAAAGACAAGATTTATGCGCAATATCGTGAGCTCATCGACAAGGCGTTCGAAACCCTTAACATGCGTGGCATGCGCTCAAGCGACAATGCTCCTCGCGGTGGACGCCAGTCCGGCGGTGACCGCAATCTGAGTGAGCGTGACCGTCTGGTACGCACCTATGAGCAACGCATGAGTGAGCTCAAGACCTTTGAGAACAACCTGGGCTTCTTCAACGCGCAGTCCAAGAGCGGCAACTCACTCGTTCAGGAAATGGAACGTCGCATCGCCCGACTCAAGGAGGAAATCGCCGAGCTCGAGCAGAAGATCAAAGATCTGGACAACGCTTGAGCGACAGCCTGACAATCGTTCATGAGACCAAATGCAGTGGAGGGTATCACCACCCTCCCCTGCTATCAATCAATGGAAATACTCATCCAAAGCCTACATGAAAAGTAAAGGCCGATATGGACAGTTCATCAGATGGATATTCAGCATCGTCGACTTGCTGATTGTCAATCTTGTCTATTTTTTCACCATCCTGTGGTACAACAACACGCATGCCGAGAACGACCTGCTTTTCTCGCGTCCCGTCTGGCTTGCACTCAACGTGGCCATGGTGGTGTGCCTGTACTTTTACAGCAATGTGCATGAGCGCCGCGTGTTCTATGCCGAGAAAGTGGTGGGGCAAGCCCTGAAACTTGCTCTTACACATGCCGGTATCTTTGTAGCATTAACCACAATCCTTGGCCTTTATGGTGCTCCGTGGCAGTTGATGCTGCTTTTCTATGCCATCTTCTTCCTGGTGCTGGCATCGTGGTGGGTATTGTCGCGCCAGGTGCTGAAGGCCTACCGCAACCACGGTTTCAACTTCAAGCGCGTCATTGTCATTGGCGGTGGAACGGTCGGTGTGCGACTCATCAACGAGATGCTTGCCGATCAGGGATACGGTTACCACATTGTGGGGTTCTTTGACAACAACCCCAAGTCACGCTCGGCTTCGGCTGCCTATCAAGGCACACTCGACGATGTGGAACAGTTCGTCAAAACCCATCAGGTGGATGAGATGTTCTGCGCTGTACCCGACATCGAGGACAACCAGAATGTGTCGCGCATGATACGCATCGCCGACAACAACGCGGTCGACTTCTATTATGTGCCGCAGTTCGGGCGTACGGTGACCCGCCAGTTTGAGTTGCAATCGGTGGGTGATGTTCCCATACTGGCAGTTCACCCTTATCCCTTGAAGAATCCCATCAACCGCCTGTTCAAGCGTGCCTTCGACCTGCTGGCATCGACCGTGTTGCTCATCTTGTCGCCACTGGTCATCATTCCTGTCGCCATCGGCATCAAGCTGTCGTCCCCCGGCCCCATATTCTTTGTTCAGAAACGTACCGGATATCGCGGTCAGGCCTTCAACTGCTACAAGTTCCGCACCATGCGTGTCAATGCCGATAGCGACACGCTGCAGGCTACCAAGGACGACCCGCGCGTTACACGTTTCGGCAATTTCTTGCGCCGCACGAGCATCGATGAATTACCGCAATTCTACAATGTGTGGCGGGGAGACATGAGCATCGTGGGACCACGTCCGCACATGGTGGCTCAAACCGAGATGTACAGCGAGCTCATCGACAAGTACATGCTGCGGCACACCATCAAGCCCGGCATTACCGGTTGGGCTCAAGTGCGCGGTTATCGCGGCCAAACCGAAGAGCTCTGGCAGATGGAGAAGCGCGTCGAATTTGACGTGTGGTACGCCGAAAACTGGACTTTCTTCCTCGACCTGAAAATCATCTTCCGCACCATCTGGAACGCCATTAAGGGCGAGGATAACGCCTATTAAAAACTCAGAGACAGAGATTCGTTTCTTTCTATGACAAGAGAGGACTATGCATTGGCGTTGCTCCGCAGCTGCTATGGGTATGACAGCTTCCGGGGGCAGCAATGGGACATCATCGAGCATGCGCTCGATGGTGGCGACAGCATTGTGCTCATGCCCACAGGCGGAGGCAAATCTCTGTGTTTCCAGATTCCGGGACTGATGAGCGAGGATGGCTTTGTGGTGGTCATCTCACCGCTGCTCGCGCTCATGAACGACCAGATTGATGCACTGCAACAGAATGGCGTGCCTGCACTTGCACTCAACAGCGAGAAAAGCGACACCGAGAACCGCCAGACCATGGAACTGCTCATGCAGGGCAAAGTCAAGCTGCTGTACATATCCCCCGAAAAGCTGCTGAGCGAAATAGACCGCTGGTCCGATGCCATCACCAGCCGCATCTGCCTGTTTGCCGTCGACGAGGCTCATTGCATCTCACAGTGGGGACATGACTTCCGCCCCGAGTACACCCAGCTAGGAACGCTCAAACAACGTTTCCCTGCCATTCCCGTCATGGCGCTCACAGCAACAGCCGACCGCATCACCCGCGATGACATCGCACAGCAACTGCACATCCCCGATGCCCGGCTGTTCGTCAGTTCGTTTGACCGACCGAACATCTCACTCAACGTCGTTCAAGGTTCGACAGGAAAAGTGAAATTCCGCCAGATTGTGCAATTCATCAACCTGCACCGCAACGAGAGCGGCATTATCTACTGCCTGCGTCGCAAGGACACCGAGAAAATGGCGGCCCAACTCACCCGATTGGGTATCCACGCCGAGCCGTTCCATGCTGGCATGAGCGTGAGCGAGAAACAGCGTGTCCAGCGTGAGTTCATTAACGATGACCTGAAAGTCGTTTGTGCCACAATAGCCTTCGGCATGGGCATTGACAAGAGCAACGTGCGCTATGTCATTCACAGCAACATGCCACGCAACATCGAGAGCTATTACCAGGAAATCGGACGAGCAGGACGCGACGGCCTACCTGCCGACGCACTGCTCTTCTACAACTATGGTGACATGGTCACGCTGCACCAGTTTGCACAGCAGTCGGGCCAGGTTCAAATCAACATGGACAAACTGCGGCGCATGCAGCAATTTGCCGAGAGCGGTGTGTGCCGGCGCCGCATCCTGCTCAACTACTTCAACGAGCGCTTTGACCACGATTGCAACAACTGCGACGTGTGCGACAACCCACCCGAGCGTTTCGACGGTACGCGTTTTGCGCAGATGGCCCTCAGCGCCATCATGCGCACCGGTGAACAAACCACCATGTACACTGTCACCGACATATTGTGCGGATGGCGCAAGGCCGACATCATCGAGAAAGGCTACGACAAACTCAAGACCTTCGGCGTGGGACATGACTTGAGCATACCCGAATGGAATGCCTATATGTTGCAAATGCTCCAAATGGGCCTGTTCGAAGTGGCTTACAACGAAAATAATCATCTGAAAATCACCGAGTTCGGCAACGAAGTGCTTTACGGCAGGCAACAGATACAACTCAATCGTCACAAGAGGCGCGATATCCAGAAACGCCAACCTGAACCCATCGAGGAAAAACCAATTCCCGAACTTCAAGCTACTGGTCCGGCCAAGGTCATGGACAAGGAACTCTTTGAGCGGCTGCGCGACGTGCGCAAAGCCCTTGCTCAAGCAAGCCACATCGCCCCATACATGGTCTTCAGCGACAAGAGTCTGCAAGCCATGGCCACCGAAAAGCCCACCACACAAGCCGAGTTCGGAATCCTCTACGGCGTGGGAGAAGTCAAGTGCCAAAAATACTGGCGCCCCTTCACCGCCGCCATCCGCGACCACCTCTCCAACGCTTGACAATTCTTCACTCTACACATCTCATTATTATGAACTAACTGAAACGACGATGTAACTGTTCATAAATCATTAACGCAAATGAATCGAGCTTCGCTCGAGAAATTAAGCAAAACCATTATATTATGTTTAATTTCTCGGCCGTGAGGCCGATTAAAAATCCAGATGTGCATCATGACAAACCCTGATTTTTGAGGATTGACGTTTAGATGATGCCGGTGAGGAAAAGGAAAATGAAGACTATCGCGATGGGAGCTACATAACGCAGACAGAAGATCAAGTAGGGTTCTATCGCACCTTTGAGACGGCCGCCATTCGTCAGCTGTTCGTGGATGACCTTGCGATCCAAAATCCAGCCGACATAGATAGCTGTGAACACGCCACCCAGCAGCATGAAGATATTGCTGGCGGCATAGTCCATCATATCAAAGATGTTCTTGCCCCACAACTTGATATCGTCAAGCACATTGAAAGACAAAGCAGCAATCACCGCAAGGACAAAAGTCAGTAACGCTGTCCACGCAATGGCACGCGGACGAGACAACTTGTGCTCCTCGATCATGAAAGTGATGGGTATCTCACTAAGCGAAATTGTCGATGTCAACGAAGCAAAGAACACCAGCAGGAAGAACAGCAAAGCCCACAAGTAGCCGCCTGTCATCTGTTGGAAAATGCCCGGCAGCACCTCAAAAATAAGGCGCGGTCCAGCCGTTGGCTCAACACCGAAAGAGAACACCGCAGGAAAAATCATCACACCCGACAAAATAGCGACCAACGTGTCGAGCACACCAACGGTCACAGCATCCTTGACGAGTGACGCATCATCCCTAAAGTAGGAGGCGTAAGTAACCAGACAGGATATACCGATTGACAGAGACAAGAAGGCTTGCCCGAAAGCGTCAAGCACGCCATGCATCGTCAATTCAGAGAAATCAGGATAGAACAGAAACTTAAGGCCCTCATGAGCGCCAGGCATGAGTAACGAGTTGACACAAAATATGATGAGGATGACAAACAGCAAGGGCATCATGATGCGGGCAACACGTTCAATACCTTTCTCGATGCCACGACTCATCACGAGAAAATTAAGTATAAGGAAGAGCACAGTCCAACCCACACAGCGCCATGGACTGGCCACAAGAGCAGTGAACATGTCGCTGTACTGCTGCGGCGTATGGCCACTCAGGTTACCCAATACCGCCTGATAGAGGTATTCGATAATCCATCCGCACACTACACTGTAGAAGCCAATGACGACAAAACTACCCAAAATGCAGATATAAGTGAACAGGTAGTATTTTTTACCTGGCGAGAGTTTTTTCAAAGCAGCCTTCATGTTGCTATGAGTGGAGCGGCCGATAATGAACTCGCTCAATATCACCGGAATACCCATCACCAAAATACACCCGATATACACCAGAATGAAGGCACCTCCACCATTCACACCAGCCTCATATGGGAAACGCCAGATGTTTCCCAAACCCACTGCCGAGCCCACCGCAGCAGCGATGGCACCCATCCGTGTCGCAAAACCTGCTCGTTTAGCCATTGCTTGTTCTTTTTAGATTTTCGACAAAAGTAAACAGAATCCATGACACAGCCAAGGAATCACCACTAAAAACAATAGAATTTCCACCCCTTCAAACCTGTGAAGCGCAACTCAGAACTGCGGCACGGGATCCATACGCCGCGGTTCAGCAGCTGGTTTACTTTTTTTATGGGATGTCCTGCGGTGACGGCGCTTGTGCTTAGTTGTGTCATTTTTGCGCTTTTTCGCGTGTTTGGATTCGATGACCACTGCCGAATCAATACTCTCCTCGAACTGCTGAATTTCGACATCATTCAGTCGATATTCCTCGTCAGGCCGACAAGAGCGGGTTAACACAGAGCCAACCAGCAGCAAGACAATCAGTAGCAACACAGCTACAGTGCCTCGCCGTTCTCGTCTGGTCATTGATATGAAGTCCTTAAAACCTGCCATAAAACTGCTTGCAAAGTTAGCAAAAGGATTATCAAGTTGCCAATCAGAAAAAGGTAATTTTGTTTTTTTGTGGGGAAAAGAGTGCTTAGTTAACAAAAATGTACTACTTTTGCAGACTGAAAAAACAAGGCCTAATTTAGAACAAGATAAAACACCATATGAAATCATTCATTCTGGCTATACCTAAAGGGATTCCATCAATCATCATGATTGGATTGGTGTTCTTTTTCACTTTCACCAAGAATCCGTTGGGTATCAATAACCTAAAGATTTTCCCGCACGCTCCACTGGTGGGTCACTTCATCCTTTATTTCTTGACGGCACTCGTGTTCATTCTCGATTATGCCAAATCCCGTTTGCCTCATCACAGCAAAATCAACCAAGAGATTGCTTTCGCAGCTGTTGCAGCTGTGATGTCGCTGGTTATGGAAATCGGCGTGATGTGGAAAACCAACGGATTCTATGACATGAACAACGTTTATGCTGCAACACTGGGTGCAGCCTTGGCTTTCTTGTTCTACCACTATTGGATGCTGCATCCTTTCCGCCACTATCTGTATCATTCGATTCAGCACCACTGGCGTTATCAGCACAGGCGCAAGAAGAAAAAATGACTCATTAATGTTGAAAGTAAATGGATATTTTCAGGCGATTTTTTGGTAATTCAAGAAATCGCCTGATTCATTAAAATCAGGCGGCGCCATGACATAAAAAATAAAAAACTGCGTCTTTTATTTTGTTCTGTCCATGACTTGCACTAATTTTGTCAAATTCTAACAAAAACCTTGACCAATATGCTATTCTCAGATAAAATCAAGCAACTGCGCATTGCTAGCGGTAAACGCCAAAAAGACCTCGCCAAGGCAATCGGAGTGGATGTTCCCGCCTACAGCCGCTACGAGCACGGCGAACGGCGTCCCAAACGCGATCAGGTCCTCCGTTTGGCCCGCATCTTCAAAACTGACCCCAACGAACTGGTTGCCATGTGGCTTGCCGACGAGGCTTATTCACACATTGCCAGCGACAAAATGGCCACTCGTGCCGCAAGCCTGCTGAGCGACATGCTCAACGGACGTGTAAGTGAAACTCCCGAGGATGGCGAAGGAGCAGAGAACGCTGTAACGACCGCGGGTGTCGAGCAGAAAGTCTCTCGCGACATGATCAAACGCATGGGACGCTCATCACTGCCTCATCTTGAGCAAGGCAATGCCGCCACCGTGATGCAACGCATCGAGGACGAGAGCATCGACTGCATCGTCACCACTCCACCCTATTGGAGACGACGCTATCAAGGCACTGAAAGCATCACATCAACCACTGTCGATGAGTTCATCAACGACCTGTTGCTGACAATGGCTCAAGCGCATCGCGTGCTCAAGCCTCAAGGTTCGCTGTGGATCAACATGGGTGATGATACGACAGGCGGATTTGTTCAAGGTGTGCCATGGCGTGTCATCCTTGTGATGATTGACCGCCAAGGTTGGCATCTGGTCAACGAAGTCGTTTGGAACAAAATAACGACATCGCCCCAAGGAAGCCAAGACCATCTGCGCAAGGTGCATGAGTTCATGTTCCATTTGGTCAAGAACGATGACTTCTATTATAATGATGAGCTGCTGCGGCGCACATTCGCCCTTATCGTGAATAAAGACGGGAAGGGCCGTAAGAAACCGGATAAGATCAAGGAACATTACCTGCAGCCCGAAGGCAGTCATGGCTTGGTTCCAGGTGACGTGTGGACCATCGGTGTGCAACGCTCAGGCATCGCCCACTACTGTGTCGCTCCCGACACGCTTTACCGACTGCCCATCGTCGCCACCTGTCCACACGGCGGCATTGTCCTTGATCCCTACTGCGGAACAGGAACAGCTTGCAAAATTGCCTATGAACTAAATCTGCGCAGCATCGGCATCGACATCAACGGCAAGTACATTGAACAGGCTCGTGCCAGCATCGAGCAAAAGCCGTTGAGCCTCTTCTAAAAAATGACCTTTTAACCATGATTTCTATACAAGGACTCAAGGTGGAATTCGGCAGCCAAGTGCTGTTCGAGAACATCAGTTACGTGGTCAACAAGCATGATAAAATCGCGCTTGTCGGCAAAAACGGCGCCGGCAAAACCACTATGCTGAAAATCATTACTGGTGAGCAGCAACCCACCAGCGGAACCGTTGCACGCCAGGCTGACATTACTATCGGCTATCTGCCCCAGCAGATGGTGCTCAAAGACGAGCTCACGGTAAAACAAGAAGCTGAACGCGCCTTCGCTCACCTGCAGCAGATGGACAAAGCCATCGAACGCATGAACCAAGAGCTTGCCGAGCGCACCGACTATGAAAGCGAGGAATATCAGGAACTCATCGAGCGCGTTGCCGAGAAGACTGAACTGCGCTCACTGATGCAGAGCGAGAATATCGAGGCCGAAATCGAGAAGACTTTGATGGGTCTGGGCTTTGAGCGTACCGACTTTGACCGTCCGACCAGCGAATTCAGCGGTGGCTGGCGCATGCGCATCGAGTTGGCGAAACTGCTGTTGCGCCGTCCTGATGTGCTGTTGCTTGATGAGCCCACCAACCATCTGGACATCGAGTCTATCCAATGGTTGGAAACCTTTTTGAAGAACCGAAACGGCGCCTTGCTGCTCGTTTCTCATGACCGAGCTTTCATCGATAACGTGACTAATCGGACCATCGAGATTTCGTTAGGCAAAATCTATGACTACAAGGTAAGTTATAGCCAGTTTGTGGAGTTGCGCAAGGAGCGTGTGGAGCAACAGATGCGAGCCTATGAAAACCAACAGAAGCTCATCCACGATACTGAAGACTTCATCGAACGCTTCCGCTACAAAGCCACCAAAGCCGTGCAGGTGCAGAGCCGCATCAAGATGCTGGAGAAACTGGAGCGTATCGAGGTCGATGAGGTGGACCGTTCACGCATGCGACTCAAATTCCCGCCTGCCCCACGCAGTGGCGACTATCCCGTTATCGCCGAAGACCTGCGCAAGGACTATGGCAGCCTGAATGTGTTCCATGACGTTACTTTCACCATCAAACGTGGCGAGAAAGTCGCCTTCGTCGGCAAGAACGGTGCAGGAAAATCCACGTTGGTCAAATGCATCATGGGAGAGATTCCCTTTGACGGCAAACTGCAAATCGGACACAATGTGAAAATCGGATACTTCGCACAGAATCAGGCGCAACTGCTGGACGAGACACTCACCGTGCACGACACTATCGACTATGTGGCTGTTGGCGACATCCGCACACGCATCAACGACATCCTGGGCGCATTCATGTTCGGAGGCAAGAATGCCGACAAGAAAGTGAAAGTGTTGAGCGGTGGCGAGAAAAGCCGTCTGGCAATGATTCGCCTGCTCTTGCAGCCTGTCAACCTGCTCATCCTGGATGAGCCCACCAACCATCTTGACATGCCCAGCAAGGATGTGCTCAAGGAGGCTATCCAAGCCTTTGATGGCACTGTTATCGTTGTTTCTCATGACCGCGACTTCTTGAACGGGATCGTCAACAAGGTGTATGAATTCGGCGAGCACCGTGTGCGCGAACATTTGGGCGGCATCTACGATTTCCTGCAAAAGAAGCAACTGGATTCGCTGCAGCAACTCGAGATCAAGGATGTTCACTCGACAACGGTCATGCCTGAAGAATTTGAAGAGTCCATCAGCCAAGGCAAAGCCGATTACCAACGGCAGAAGGAACGTGAGCGGCGCATCCGCCAGGCAGAGAAGAAAGTGAAAACTCTCGAAACCAAGATTGCAGAACTGGAACAACAACTCACCGACATTGAGGACAAACTGTCCACTGCTACCAGCGAGGATGTAGACATCTATTATAAACACTCCCAAATCAGCCGTGAACTCGACGATGTCATGGTGCAATGGGAAGAAGCAAGCGCTGAACTGGAGGAAATCAAGAACTGAGCAGATGAGACTGGTTCAAATCAATAGCAGCAACGCTGATATCGAGCAGTTAAGGCAACTCTATGACACAGCCTTTCCGGCTGACGAGCGAATCCCCTATGATGACATCATTCATCTGTTGGATGTGATGAACATCGACTACACGACCTACTACGATGAGAAGACACTGGTGGGGCTGACAATGGTACTGCGACTGCCTCGGTTCAACTGGGGATGGTACTTCGCAGTGCGCGAGGATTTGCGCGGCATGGGCTATGGCCAAGCCATACTCACCGCAATACTCAACAAATACCGTGAAGAGCCGCGCCCCTTTATCCTTGACATCGAATCCCCCTTGCAGACCGATGCGCCCAATCGCGTGCAACGCAAGAGACGCCATGCCTTTTACTTGCACAACGGTCTGAGGGATACAGGCACTTGCAGAACCTATAATGGAATCACATTCACCATCCTGTCAAGCAGCGATGCCCCTTTCACTTCTAAAGACTACGATGACATTGTGGCTGCTTTGCGCGCAGCATGGGAGAGAATGCCAGGCCAAGAATAAACTCATTCCAATAAGACTATTTAACCTTTTGCACTTGCACGATTCATGGCTTACGGCTATTTTTGCGGTCATGAAGCGGGTTTTATCCATAGCTATGGCACTTGTCGCCCTCATCGGGATGGCACAGGAAAACCAAGGCATTAAGCTGCAGTTTGATCAATCCAAGATCAGTCCGCAGTTCACCATGCCTGAATTACCCATGACCATCACACCCGCCACCAACATCAAGCCCACATTCAATGTCCACCTGCCGACCACTACCGACATGAGGCTTGACCTCAGCACTGACCGCATTGCCGACTCACTGGCCATCTACCAACAGGACTGGCGCAACAATTACAGCACATATTTGCCCCGCTTCAGATATGACACAAACCCATATGGTCGCGACTGGTCATCTGGCGGTGTGATTGCCCGAGTGGGAAACGGTTATCTCACTGGCGCAGGTTCCCACACGACCTATCTCGGAATGGGAAACACTACGAGTGCCAGCGTGGCTTTCACAATGCCCATGGGCGACCGCTTCCAAGTCACCGCAGGCCTGACTGGCAGCAAATACCATTTTGACCGCAATGCTTGGAATGACTACGGAGTGTTCGGCAATGCCTCGTTCCGCATTAACGACCGCTTGTCACTCAACGCTTTCGGGCAATACTATGCCAATCAACAATTCCACTCAGTAGCGGCAATGCCGTTCTTGGGCAGTTCATCCTACGGAGGCACCTTGGGTTGGAAAGCCAGTGACAATTTCTCGCTTGACGTGGGCGCACGCCGCATCTATGACCCTTACACTGGCCGATGGCGCACACTGCCAGTGGTTCAACCAACCATCAACCTGCTTGGCGCTCCCATCTCGTTCGATGCGGGCCCATTGATTTACCAACTGCTCGACGGTTTGTTCAATGGCAGCAAGAACAAGCGTGACTGGGGTGACCCCAAATACCGCCCCGTCACCGTTCCCGATGCGATACGCAACCAACCCGGCTTCAACCCCAACAGCCCAATTCCCATTCCCGACGCATTCCGACACTGAATAATTGTTGTTTTAGGGATTTTTAGGAGCGTGGATTTTGGCAGGTGGGAAAGAAGTTGTAATTTTGCATGTTAAACCCGAAAACAACGGGTTTCCATGCATTGGAATGGTAATAAAGAGCACGATAGAGGACATCATACGTGAGGATTTAGCCGATATATGGTCAATCCTTAACAGCGAAGAGAAGCATCTTATCGCTGAGAATTTTGTCATTCATACTTACCGCAAGAATCAAATCATCTATGCCGAGAAGGATGAGCCGCAGTTTTTGTGGGTTCTCATCAAGGGCAAGGTGAAACGATTCAAGAACGGTGTGGGCGGCAAGCAACAGATTTTGCGCCTGTACCGTCCCATCCAATACTTCGGTTACCGTGCGTGGTTTGCTCAAGAGCCCTACGTGGCCAGCACAATGGCCATCGAGCCATCACAGGTGGGATGCCTCCCCATGACCATTGTCAAGGACCTCATCGACAACAACATACAGTTGGCTTGGTTTTTCATTCACGAATTGTCCAAGCATTTGGGTGGCAGTGATTCCAAGGTCGTGACTTTGACCCAAAAACATATCCGTGGCCGCCTGGCAGAGGCCTTGTGCATGCTCGTGGACAACTATGGCTACGAAGACGATGGCAGGACACTGAAAATCTACATGGCTCGCGAAGACCTCGCCAACCTGTCCAACATGACCACCGCCAATGCTATCCGTACCCTCTCGTCGTTTGCCCAGGAACGCATCATCACTGTTGACGGCCGTCGCATCCGCATTGTCGATGAGCCCACGTTGCGCAACATCAGCCGATTTGGATAAAGCTATGATCATCGCACAACAGAAACGCCAAGAGAATATTGCCGAGTATCTCCTGTACATGTGGCAGGTCGAGGACTTGTTGCGTGCCTGTCATCTGGACATCGACACGGTTGACAATGCGGTTATTGCCCGCTATGACGTGGATGATGAAAAGCGTCATGAAATCCGTGAGTGGTATGAGTCGCTGATTAAAATGATGGAACTGGAGAACGTGCGCGAGCGCGGCCATATCCGTGTGTGCCACAACGTGCTCATCCGCTTGAACGACCTGCACCTGCAATTGCTGGCCGACCAAGGACGTTTTCCCGAGTATCATGCCGACTATTACCGCACCTTGCCACACATCGTGCAACTGCGTGCTACCCTGCCCGAGGCGGAACGTCCCAACGAATTGGAAACATGCTTTAACGCCCTCTATGGCGTGATGATGCTGCATCTGCAAGGCAAGGAAATCTCTCAGGACACAGCAGCTGCGATAGCACAGATCTCACACTTTATCGGCATGCTTGCCGCTTACTTTAAGCGTGATGAAGAGACACCTTTGTTCGGTAACGACCTAAACGACAATCAACAATGAACGCCACCAACATACTCATCACTGGCGCCAATGGCCAACTGGGTCACGAAATGCGCAATGTGCTGGCTGAAGACCAACGCTTCAACGCCATCTTTACGGATGTTATCGGAGATAACATCACAATACTTGACATTACCGATGAGGCGGCTGTTGAGCGTATCGTCATCAACAACCAGATTGGCTTCATTGTCAACTGTGTGGCCTATACAGCCGTCGATGCTGCCGAAGACAATGAAGCGCTCGCTGCAAAGCTGAATGCCGAAGCCGTGGGCATCTTGGGCCGTGTAGCCAAGCGACATGGTATCCGCATGGTACATGTCTCGACCGACTACGTCTTTGATGGCCAGGGCTGCATTCCATACACCGAGGACATGCCTACTTGTCCGCAATCGGCCTACGGCCGCACCAAACTTGACGGAGAGCACCTGTTACTTGACGTGTTGGGTGAAGACGCCGTTATTCTGCGTACAGCCTGGCTTTACTCACCTTACGGCAAGAACTTTGTCAAGACGATGCTCGCCTTGGGTAAAGACAAACCCGCTCTGAAGGTCGTATTCGACCAGGTGGGCTCACCGACATGTGCCCGCGACCTGGCTCGTGCCATAGTCACTGTCATCACTGCCGATGAGTGGCACGCTGGCATCTATCACTTCAGCAACGAGGGCGTCATTTCGTGGTATGACTTCACTAAAGCCATCCATCGGCTGGCAGGTATCACCACATGCAACGTGCAACCCTGCCACAGCGACGAATTTCCAGCCAAGGCCCATCGCCCTGCCTACAGCGTGCTGGACAAGACAAAGTTCAAAACCACATTTGGTGTAACAGTCCCCTATTGGCTCGACAGCCTCGAGGACACCATTCACCAATTGACAACTGAAAACTAAAAACTGAAAATAATGTCACTGACTACCGAAATCACCCGCCGCCGCACTTTTGCCATCATCTCACACCCTGATGCCGGCAAGACAACGCTAACCGAGAAGCTGCTGCTCTTCGGTGGCGCTATCCATGTGGCAGGCGCCGTGAAATCCAATAAAATCAAAAAAACCGCCACCAGCGACTGGATGGAGATTGAGAAGCAACGCGGCATCTCAGTCGCCACTTCGGTTATGGGGTTCAACTATGGCGACTATAAAATCAATATCCTTGACACTCCTGGTCACCAGGACTTTGCCGAGGACACTTACCGCACCCTCACTGCCGTTGACAGCGTCATCATTGTGGTCGATGTGGCCAAGGGTGTCGAGACCCAGACACGCAAACTGATGGAAGTGTGCCGCATGCGCAACACGCCTGTCATCATCTTCGTCAACAAGCTCGACCGCGAGGGCCGCGACCCGTTTGACATCCTCGACGAATTGGAACAAGAGTTGAAGATTGACGTGCGCCCCCTGAGTTGGCCCATCAACATCGGTGCCCACTTCAAGGGTGTCTATAACATCTATGAGCACAACATCAGCCTGTTCAAGCCTGACAAGCAGCACGTGACCGACCGTGTCGATATCAACGACATCAACGATCCGGCCATCGACGCTGCCGTGGGCAAGGCCGATGCCGAGAAGTTGCGTGCCGATATCGAACTCATCGACGGTGTTTACCCCGATTTCAACACGCTCGATTACTTGGATGCCAAAGTGGCACCCGTGTTCTTCGGATCGGCGTTGAATACATTCGGCGTGAAAGAGTTGCTGGACTGCTTTGTACGCATTGCACCCTCGCCCCGCCCTGTAACGGCCATCGAGCGCACGGTGGAACCCGGCGAGGACAAGTTCACGGGCTTTGTCTTCAAGATTCACGCCAACATGGACCCCAACCACCGCAGCTGCATCGCCTTTGTCAAGGTGTGCTCCGGTGTGTTCCAGCGCAACGGCAACTACAAGCACGTTCGCAGTGGCAAGAGCTACCGCTTCAGCGCTCCAACAGCCTTCATGGCCCAAAAGAAGGAAATCATCGACGAGGTTTATCCCGGCGACATCGTGGGCCTGCCCGATAACGGCATTTTCAAGATTGGCGACACCCTTACCGAGGGTGAAGAACTTCACTTCAAGGGTCTGCCCAGTTTCTCGCCCGAGATGTTCAAGTACATCGAGAACTCTGACCCGATGAAGACCAAGCAGCTCAACAAAGGCCTGGAACAGTTGATGGACGAGGGCGTTGCCCAGATGTTCATCAACCAATTCAATAACCGCAAGATCATCGGCACCGTGGGCCAACTACAGTTCGAAGTTATCCAGTACCGCCTGTTGCACGAGTATGGCGCCCAATGCCGTTGGGAACCCATCCACCTGTACAAGGCCTGCTGGATCGAGAGCGACGACGAGGATGCACTGGATGCCTTCAAGAAGCGCAAGCACCAATTCATGGCACTCGACCTCGAAGGCCGCGACGTCTTCCTGGCCGACAGTAACTATGTGCTCCAGATGGCGCAACAGGATTTCCCGAAAATCACCTTCCACTTCACCAGTGAATTCTAATATCAGTAACTATTACACGACAAATTTGAGATAGCAATGGAAAGACTAAAGAGATTATACATGCAGCACGTTGGCAGCCTGCCCACCGAGATTGTTCTCATGGATAAGGCAGGATCCAACCGCCAGTACTACCGGCTTCATGGCGAGCGCTCGATTGTGGGCGTCATTGGTGAGTCACGCGAAGAGAACGATGCTTTCATCTACATGGCACATCACTTCCGCGAGCAAGGGCTGTCTGTGCCCGAAGTCTACGGCGTCAGTGACGATCACATGGCCTATATTCAAGAGGACTTGGGTAAGAAGCCCGAAAACATCTTGTGGAATAAGATACGCCGCAGTTCCATCACCCATGCTTTCACAAGCGAAGAGAAAGAATTGCTCCGCCGAGCCATGCGGGACCTTGTGGATATTCAGTTCCGCGGAGCCAAAGGCTTTGACTACGACCACTGCTACCCAGCCAAGTGCTTTGATGAGCGCTCCATCAAGTGGGACTTGAATTACTTCAAGTACTGCTTTCTGAAAGCTACAGGTGTGGTATTCAACGAGGAGAAACTTGAGAATGATTTCGACCGCATGACACAAGACCTGCTGGCCGTACCCAGCGAGACCTTCATGTACCGTGATTTCCAGTCGCGCAACGTGATGCTCGTGGGTGATGCCGACCATCCTGCTGACTGCAAACTGGCATTCATTGACTTCCAAGGCGGTCGCCGTGGCCCATACTATTATGATGTGGCCTCGTTCGTGTGGCAGTCACGCGCCAAGTACCCCGAAGACTTGAAGAAAGATCTCGTTAAGACATATCTAGGTAAACTCAAGAAATATGTGCCCGACCTTGATGAGAAAGAGTTCTATGACAACCTGCGCCTGTTTGTGCTTTTCCGCACGCTGCAGGTGTTGGGCGCCTATGGTTTCCGTGGTTACTTCGAAAAGAAGCCTGACTTCATGAAAAACAGCATTGTGCCCGCCATCTCCAATCTGCGCAAGTTGGTTATCAACAAACCGTTCACACGGTATCCCTACTTGAGCTTGGTCATCGATGAGCTGGTTAACCTGAAGGACTTTGTCAGCGAGGACAAGGGTCTCACTGTCAGGGTAATGAGCTTTGCTTATAAGAAAGGTATTCCCCATGACGCTTCAGGCAACGGAGGCGGTTTCGTGTTTGACTGCCGCGCCTTGAACAACCCTGGCAAATATGACAAATACAAGGCATTCACGGGTTTGGATCAGAATGTCATCGAATTCTTGAAGAAGGAAAGTACCATCGATAAGTGGCTGGAGCACGTCTATGCTCTGGTTGACGAGTCGGTAGAGCGTTATGTGAAACGCAGCTTCACCGACCTGATGGTATGCTTCGGATGTACGGGCGGTCAGCACCGTTCGGTCTATGCCGCTGAGCATTTGGCTGAGCACATACACGAAAAATTCAACGTGCGCGTTGAGCTGTCACATCGTGAGCAACCAGACCACGAGCGCACCCTCAATCCTGTTGACAAGTCATGAAAGCGCTGATTTTTGCTGCAGGACTTGGAACACGCCTGCGCCCTCTGACCGATGATCGGCCAAAGGCGATGGTTGAGATTGCCGGCAAGCCCATGCTACAACACGTCATCGAACGTGTGGCGGCTGCAGGATTTGACGACATCACCATCAACATTCATCACTATGGGCAGATGATCATCGACTTCCTGGAGAAAAATGATCATTTCGGACTCAATCTGCACATCAGTGACGAGCGGGGCCTGCTGCTGGACACTGGCGGCGGCATCCTCAAGGCTCGCCAGTGGCTGGACGGTGACGAACCGTTTCTGGTGCACAATACCGATATCATCAGCACGCTGGACCTCAAGGCTTTCTACAACTATCACGTGGAGCATGATGCCTTGGCAACCATCTTGGTCAAGGAGCGTGTGACACAACGATATTTCTTGTTCGACGAGGACGACCGCCTGTGTGGATGGACCAACAAGGCAACTGGTGAAATCAAGCCAGACCCCGAAAAACTGCGTGACCGCAATCTGAGGGAGTTGGCCTTCGGCGGACTGCACGTCATCTCGCCACGCATATTCCCTGAGCTGGAGCGTTACCGCCGCAAGGGTGGAGAGGATAAATTTTCTATCACACCGTTCTACATCGGCATGTGTACCCATCACCTCATTCACGGATACCATCCAGACACAGACTACCAGTGGCTCGACATCGGCAAGCCCGAGACTCTCGCACAAGCCCAGCAATTACTGTCAGGCGCCGATTAAACCATCAGGCAGTTTTATCCATCTAAAATGAAAAACTGAAAACAGAAAACTGAATATGAAAAAGACCATCATCATCGCAGCCATCATGCTGCTTGTGGCAGGCACAGTTTCACTCGATGCCCGCACCAAAAAGAAGGCTACCGCACGCAAAGCGACCGCCACATCCACTCAGGTCATCTACACCGGTGATATCGCCAGTAAAGTGATTGGTTATAATGGCACTACTCCGCTCAATATCACGATCAAGAACGGAAAAATTGAGAGCATCGAGGTACTTCCCAATCAGGAGTCACCTGGTTACCTCAAGCGCGCTAAAGACAAAGTGTTGCCGCAATACATTGGCAAAAGCGTTGCCGATGCCAAGAAGCTCAAACCCGACATCGCAACTGGCGCCACCTACACCAGCGAAGCCCTCATCAAAAACATCCAGATGGGCCTCGATCAGGTGAAGTCAACAACCACAAGTAAGAAAAAAGCTGCTTCTACTAAGAAAAGTTCCAAGAAGCGCCGCTAACCAGCTTATTAACAAGAATCAAGAACAAAACGTATGCCTTCACAAACAAGAAAGCATACGTTTTCCTTTTTTTTGTGATTAATTGGATAACATCAATTTCAACCCAGGTTTGCGCCTCACCATGAAATAAACCGATTAAATCATCTATCCCCCACCATCCGTTTCAACAAAAAAGGCTATCTTTGTCACTTAGATAACAATAAAGCAATGAAGAGTTATATAGAAATCAAAGTGCCCATCAGGTACGAGGAATCCTGGTTTGAGCAGTTGAGGGACTTGCTGGACGGCGTGGACATCCGTTGGCAACGTGGGTATTACCACATCACGATGGCGTTTCTGGACTACGCTCCCGACGGCGCCAACCTGGTGCCCGGCTTGAACCGAATTCTTGAAGATGCCGTGGCGCCCGAGATTACATTCGACACGCTCGACGCCTTTGCATCGGGCTACCACCGTCAGGTCATCCATCTCACGACCACCGATGCCCCACAGGACTTCCTGGACCTGGTCGATGATATCAGGCGGTATTTCCTGGCCAAGGGCTGCAAGATGCAGTCCGATTTCAGGTTGCATGTCACCCTGGGCAGGGTTCAGGACCCCAGGATGAACGTGCGCAAACTCCAGGACATCATCTCGCGGGTGGATCTGCCCACGATGACGCTGACGCTGACCGGTGTCGAGTACCGCATCTTCCGTGGCAAGACGCTCGGCCTGTGGCAGCTGCCTGAGTGATGGCAGATATTTTTTATCGAACCATGCAAGATTTCATGGAATGCTTGTTTAAAAGACAGAAACACCTTTAACAAAACTCAATTGACTAAACTATGAAGTATTATTGGAAACACATCTTGATGGCGTGCATGCTGCTGGGCGTGCTCGCGGCATGCAGCGACAATGGGGAGGACGTGGTCGACATGCTCCCCGAGTTAAGGCCTATCACCCTCACTGCCGAGCAGCAGCAGATGAGGGACAACAACAATGAGTTTGCATGCCGACTTTTCCGCACCATCAACCAACAAAAAGACGGAAACGGCAGCCTCATCGTGTCACCCATTAGCGTGACCTACTTGCTGGGCATGCTCAACACGGGAGCCGACGGGCAGACGCGCCAGGAAATCACCGACGTCGTGGGACTGGGAACCTCAGTCCAAGAGATCAATGAGTACTGCAAAAAGATGATTGACGAGGCACCACTGGTTGACCCCAGCGTGACCGTCCAGATTGCCAACTGCATCGACGTGAACTCGGCGTTGGGCATCACGCTCGTGCCGCAGTTCAAGACCGACATGCAACTTTACTACAATGCCCAAATCGAAGCACTGGACTTCAATAAGAGCAGTAGCCTGGACGAGATCAACAACTGGTGCAAGAAGAACACCAACGGCATGATTCCCACCATCCTTGACAAGATCTCGCCCAGTGCCGCGATGTATCTGTTGAACGCCATCTACTTCAAGGCGACCTGGACCGAGAAATTTGACCCCAAGGACACCCGTGACATGGACTTCACCATGCGCGACGGCTCGACCTGCCAGCACAAGATGATGCACCGCAAGGCATTGGCTGCCTACGGCAAGAACGACCTGTGCGAGATGCTGTACCTGCCCTACGGAAGCAAGGGCTACGGCATGTATGTCCTGCTCCCTGTCGAGGGGAAGACCGTGGACGACGTCATCCAGAGCCTCTCGGCCGAGGGCGTCAAGCAGCAACTGCTTGAGATGGGTCCCCATGAGGTGGACATCATGATGCCACGCTTCACCACGAGCTATGAGACCATACTCAATGAGGTGCTCTCGGCGATGGGCATGCCTCGGGCTTTCAATCCCCAGTTTGCCGAATTCCCCAATATGGCCCAGAACCGAAACCTCTTTGTGTCATTGATGAAGCAGAAGGCCAAAATCGAGGTCAATGAGGAGGGCACCAAGGCGTCGGCTGTCACCATCGCCGAAATGGGTCCAACCGCCCCTCCTCCCGAGCAATACCAGCAGGTGGACTTCCACGCCACGCGTCCCTTTGTCTATTACATCATCGAGAACAGCACCCGCTCCATCTTCTTCATGGGCTGCTACTGCGGAGAATAATTACCGGTCGGTACAACGATAACAAGCCGCAGGCGCTTATCGGCACCTGCGGCTTGATATTATCAATATGATTGAGTTGATTTACTCGGGATTGGTCTTTACCTCATAGATAATTTTAGCGTTTTCGGCAACAGTCTCGATGGGTGAGCCTGCTGGAATCACACTCTCAGTCGCTGCCATGTCAGGGTTAGCATACTGGTCAATAATGCTGTCATCTTCGCCATAGACCATTACCTGCACGATATTGAATTTGTTCCAATCGTCGGTGAACTTGTAGAGTGTCAACTTGTAGGCCACCGTCTTGTCATAACCACGGTCACGAGTGTAGTATGCACGAGACTCAGGCACATCATACGAGTTGCGTACCCATACCTGATAGCTGACGCCGTTATCGGTAGTAATGATATCGGGATTGATTGCAATGGTTTCCCCGCCGCCACTAAGCACGTCAAACCAATCGTCAGCATGAGCCGTTGGTGCGGCAAACATCAGCGCGAAAAGCGCCATCATTGTTACAAATAATCTTTTCATTGTCTTTTATATAATACAGTCTGGCGGCAAAGGTATAAAAATTTGTGTTAGCAGGGAGTAAAAAGAAATACAATAATTTGTTAAAATACCGAAATCAACTTGTCGGTCATTACTTTCCCGATATCGCCAAAACATATTTGAGCATTAAAAACAGCTTCAACCCTACCATTATTGTCCAAAATCGGATGCCTAAATAGCAAAATAACCTGATTCTTTTGCTCAATCCGAAACATGGTTATACCTTTGCAGCAATATGATACTTTTTTCCTAGCAAGGCAGCTTCGTCGTGAGACGAGGCGCTTTTTTTTCATGTTTATTGTGAATTCAATATATTTGTCGTAACTTTGACCTCATCAACCAACTTCATCAAGACATGAAAATCAAGTTTTTACTCACAGCACTGTTCATTGGCATGCTGATGTCCAGTTGCTCCACTCAATCACAAGAAAACAAGCAAAACATGGAACAGAAACCTGTAGCCGGCACCGACGGCAATAAGTATGTGCCCTACGACCAGCGTACTGGCGACGAGGCCATCGTGTACTTTACCCGCAACTTGAGCGCCGAAGGCCTGATCCTGGCCTACGAGCAGGTGAACAAGATGATTGAAGGCCGTGTGGGCGTGAAACTGCACACAGGAGAGCAAAACGGCCCTAACATCATTCCCAGCGCCTGGGTCAAGGCTCTGATGGAAAAGGACTTGAAAGGAGCCCACATCATCGAGACCAACACCTACTACGAGGGTGACCGTTACACCACCGACCTGCATCGCAAGACGCTGCAGGTCAACGGCTGGACCTTCTGCCCCGTGGACATCCTTGATGAGGAGGACACCGTGACACTGCCCGTGGTTGGCGGCAAGTGGTTCGATAAGATGTCGATGGGCAGCCACATCAAGAACTATGACTCGATGGTGGCACTCACCCACTTCAAGGGTCACACCCAGGGCGGATTCGGCGGCTCGAATAAGAACATCGGCATCGGCTGTGCCGACGGCCGCATCGGCAAGGCATGGATCCACACCACTCCTGGCCAGGACGACCAGTGGGACATCAAGGAAGAAGAATTCATGGAGCGCATGACCGAATCGACCAAGGCAACGATTGACTACTTCGGCCAGCATGTGACCTACGTCAACGTGATGCGCAACATGTCGGTATCCTGTGACTGTGAGGGTCTTGAGGCCGAGCCCGTTGTAACGCCCAACGTGGGCATTCTCTCCTCGACCGACCTGCTCGCCATCGACCAAGCCTGCGTGGACATCATCTACGCCATGACCGCCGAGGAACATCATGATATGCTGGAGCGCATCGAGAGCCGTCACGGCCTGCGCCAGCTGTCCTACATGAAGGAACTGGGCATGGGCCATGACCGCTACATCCTCATCGACCTTGACAACGGCGGCAAACGCATCACCGCCGCCGAGGCAGCCAAGGGGCTCAAGCCTTTTGTACAAAAGAAATAAATGAATGATATTCAGGAGAGCACCAGCCTCAGCACTCTGATGTGGCGGTCTTTGCCCTGATACTGGTTTTCATCAATGAGAGGGTGTGTCATAATTCAGTTATGGCTCACCCTCAACAACTGATAATTATTCTATCGGGATTTGGATGATTGAGAGCCATTTTTCGGGGTCTTCCTGATTCCATGCACCATCAACGTAGCATGTTCGGGGATGGCCGGCGATCTTGTAGCCCTGCTCCTCCAAATAACAGAAGGCTTCGGTGTAGGACTCATAGAAACGCTCATAGGGACCGATATGCTTCATGCAGAGCGCCTTGGGTATGGCAGGCAGGCGTTTAAACTGGATGATGTCGCTGCTGATGCCCAATTCCTCGACCTGTTCGCAATACTCGATGTCGATGTCTGTAGGTTTGAATTCCCTGTTGTGCTCGATGGTGAAACAGTAGCCTGGAGGCGGGCACTTGCAGCCCAAGCGTTGCATCTCGGGAGCAATCTTATTGACACACAAAGGTCCCAGGGCAGCGTAATCAGGGATTTCTTCACGATGACTTGCCACAATAATTTCTGGCAATGACTGAATGCTGAATTTTTCCATTGTCTTCATTTCTTTGCGAGAGTTCCTCCAGTCAAGCAGTCGTTCACGACGGGCTATCAATTGCGACAGCTGCTCTTCCGTGTCCTTGATCTTCGTGTCAAGTTGGCAGATGCTGGGGGTATGCGAATTGTCTTGGTACAGTTCCTTAATCTCGTCCAGCGTGAATCCGAGCCGTTGCAGATCGCGGATGGCTTGCAGTTTCTGCATCTGGTCGATGCTGTAGTAACGATATCCCGTCCACTCATCCACCTCGTCAGGCAGGAGTAATCCCTTCTGCTCATAGTGACGCAATGTCTTTACAGTAACCTGCATCAGCCTTGAGAACTCTCCAGTTTTTAATTTTGTTTTCTTACTCATCATCGTACGACATTTTGCTAAGCGACCACAAAAATATGGTCTTCCCTAAGGGACAAGTCAAGTAGCAACAATGGATTTAACACAAGTTTAACAGTTGTCTAATTCTTCATTCGCTGCTGTGCATCCTTGCCTGCTCCTGTGCCTTTATACTTGCTGCGGGTGGCATTCAGGCGGTAGATGACAGTGAACTGCAACTTGTGGGTCGAGTAACGGTTGTTCTGCTGAATCTTGTAGTAGCCCATGTCGCCATACTCGTTCATGTGGTTGCGCTGCAAGGCGTCAAGCATAGCCACACGCAGAGTGAGTGCCTTGTCCTTCAAGAAAGACTTCTGCACCACAAGATTCAGACGCATGTTGTCGTAGTCATCGTAGAAGTTCAATTGATGACCATGCGAACGGAACATGAAGTTGATATCGAAACTCCAAT
>JAEEGF010113703.1_pt1 | contig 45495 bp, 38 predicted proteins | sample 9134171 | NCBI WGS metagenome assembly JAEEGF01 (sample SAMN16246542, study PRJNA631951) | gut metagenome | biome: gut microbiome; feature: rumen; material: AP-attached | host: Bos | place: Iran: Karaj | collected 2018-10
GGGTCGTATAAAACACAATACGGTCAGTATAAGGAAAACTTCTTATATGCAGCATGATTTCATTCAATTCTGAAATCATTCCGGCTCCTCATGTAACAAACAAATGTTCTGTTCATATAATAGAACAAGAACGATTGTTTGTCAACTATGAAGTTTAAAAGAGCCTTCATAGTTATAGATCTCCGTAATTTAATTCGAACCTGTCGCCAAAGGCTTCTTCGTAGACAACTACATTTCTTTCGGTGTCCATTTCCACAAAATACAGGAAATTATGAAAAGGCTTGAATGTCGTATCCGTCGCGGGAAACTCGCTTGTGACCTTCTCTACAAGAGGCCATATCAGATCGGGCCTGACCGTTTCCTTTTTAAATCCGCTATCAAGTCTTTCCTGCTCAGTCATCATGAAATACTGCAGAGTCAGTCTGGTATCAGGATTCTCGCCGTGAGCTCCCCATGTGGCATCGCAGTGATATCCCTTGCCTCCGACCACAACATATGTCCAGCCGTGATAGCCTACATCGCCGTCGCCTTCAAAAGGTGTTGCATCAACGCCTGCCTGAAGCAGCAGATATGAATATGCTCCGGCGAACTCACAGCAGATGCCGTTCTTCTTGGTAAGACATGCATAATCACTGAAATCGTCTATTCCCTGCCCGTCCAATGGCTCATAATCGTATCTGAAGTACTTGCACATATAAGCATAAAGGCCCATGACCTTCTCAAATTCTGAGTAATCGGTACGGATAGCCTCATTGAGCATCCTCTCGATCTCCAGCTCAAAGGCTTTCTGTCTTTCCAGGAACTTATCCTTATCCATCTTGTACTTCAATTTGCCGGTACCGTTTTCATAACCGTCACCTACTACGACTGAACAAGCCGCAGGGAAAAGGCTTCCTACAATTACCTCGTTTGTGCAGACTTTGAAGCATTCTTCGTCAAGGCACTTGAAAGTATCTTTGCCTTCACGCATTGCATCGCACATGTTATAGAACGATTCCCACCATTCATCCTTAAAGACCTCGGAGATCAGGTTCGTATGCACATGAGGATTGAATTTGAAAGGCTCGGGTGCTTTAGCCGTCTCAGATGAGGCCGCTGTTGCCTCGGTTTCAGTGGATTCTGCCGTTATTTCAGACGTCTCCAAAGTAGTTGCAGAAGGCTCTTTTAAGCCTGTGCTGCAGCCTGAGAATATAAACGCCAGCGCTAATATACCGCATAATATTTTCGATTTCTTCATAGTTAACTCCATATTTCTCTTTTCGAGATGGTTAGTTTAACAGCCCGAAAAATCAAAACGGCATCAATTGTATTAAAATTGTCAATCCTCTTTCTTCAGATCGCCGTTTATATAGAACCTTGCATAAGCCAGATCGTAATCGCCGCCAAGCGTGTACACACAATAAACAGCCTTGTCATCTAAAGGTATCCTCTCATCGAGCGTTATGACCGCATTCCTGTCCTTGCCGGCATCTATCATGATGTTATTGTCACTATCCAAAGTAGCAATAAGAGGATATCTGACCGAGATCTTTCCGCCGCTTAACAGGCAGTATCCGCCAAGGCTCTGAGCCGAATTCCATGTAGTGGTAAATCCGAGCAAAGTCACATTGGAACATTGCGAGATGCGGTATGCCAAAACATCCCCGTTACTTGCGCAGCCTGCATTTACGAGAACGACAACCGGTATATCAGAATATCTTCCGTCGGCAGGGATCGTCCACGACCAGCTGTCGCTCTTCCTGTAAGTCTTTCCGTCGTAATATCCGCCATATGAGACCATTTCTTTCTTTGTAAATAAGGATACGACTTCTTCGGTAATGACATCGATACCGCCGTCATTATCCCTCAAATCGATTATGAGCCTGTCCATGCCCTGCGATTTCAAGCCTTCAATGCGGTCTATGAGGAGTTCCCTTATCTCCGGATATTCATCCTGAAGCGCAGCGGTAACGTCGTTAACCGCCGAATAGGATTCCCTCGGAATGCAAAGATATCCGCAGTGTTCATCAAGCATTTCCGCATAGCCGAATTCATAGCATCTCTTGCCGGTCAGAGGATAAAGGGCACGTGACAGCCTGTCGAAATAACTTCCTCTTTTACTTACCGCAACTTCCTTTTCCGTTCCGGCTTCATCAATATACTTAACCTTAATCTGATCTCCGCCTTTACCTGCAAGGAAAATAGGCTTTACGGCTTCTTCAGTCTCCAGTATCGGAAAAGGACACATGTAAGCCACGGACTGAACGCAGCGGACCTTTGATATAGCTTCATCTATATTCTCACCGTCCCATCCGGTTATTATCACACCGTCGCGGATGCCGAGCTTATATGCTTCTGAATCTTCATCACACAGGATAACAACTGTCTTGCCGTCATCTTTTCTTATCATCGAAAAGCCATAGTCATTGCCTGCCATCTTCTCTCTGACTTTAGTGCTCAAGGCTTCATCAGTAATATTGAAGGAAACATGACCGTCGTGGAATTCATAACAGAGATTTGCAACAGCTTCTGCAAACAGAGCCTCATCCCTGTTCTTCTCAGCCTCTTCTGCAAGAGGAATATATTCTGCTCTTAAGTGATCAAAATCGATCTCTTTATAGTCTCTTAAAACGTAATTCCGCTCGAACTCGCTGATCAGGCCCTCCATGGACTTCTTATATCCGGGATGTGTCAGATTACCGAAGTGATAAGCATTGCCGAATGCAAGGATATAGACAACTGTCCAGCCGGAAATAATCACCGCAAGAAGTCCGCTGATGACAAGAGGCAGTACTTTATGCCTGCCCTTGGAGATTATGAGGCCTGCAATAAGATAAATGACAGCCGCTGCAAGATGAGGGCCGTAGCGCAGGAAGCCATAAAGCTGCGCTCCCCTAGTAAAGTTCAGCAGATAGAATATTGCAAAATTATTAAGAGGGATGAACGCCAGGACTTTAAATACGGGCTTTCTGTTCTTTTTTACGAAGATGACAAAGCATGTCAGGACAAGGAGCCATGCGGGCGAGAATATCATGATATATGCCGCCTGAGGTTCCACAAGCTGCAGAAGTTCAAATATCTCCTTTATGACATCAAAGAACATCTTCATCAGATTAGGTCCTCTCAGGTCCAGAGTGTTGTAATGCACATCGGCGAAGCGCCTTCACTTACCTCAAATCCGCAGTGCTCATAGAACCTGACCGCGGTATCGTATGCGATAACACATATACGCATATAGTCTTTATAGTATTCTTTAACCATCTCCACGAGTTCTTTGCCGATGCCGGAACCGTGATACTCAGGATCCACAAGAAGATAATGGACATAGGCATTCATTATTCCGTCATCCATCGCTGCTATAAGCCCCACGAGCTTATCGCCGTCCCATGCCGAATAGACCGCCTTATAATTTCTCATTGCGGCAACAAGCTTGTCAGGGAAATGCCCCGATGACCATTCGACCGAGAGGAAAAGTCTCTCGAGCTCGCTGCTCTCGAATTCATGCTGTTCGCTGTATTCAATATTCATCAGGTCAGTAACCTCTCATCAATGTTATTCCAGTTAAATGAAGACTTAACGCCCTTCATACAGGCAATGGATGCCATACCGTGCACAATAGACCAGATCTTGATAAGATCGATCTCCTGCTCTTCAATGCTCTTCTCAAGACCATTCTCTTCAAGATGCAGAAGATACATTCTCCTGAGCAAAAGAAATGGCGGATAATCGCCCTTGTATTCTTTATTCATCTTAAGGTGTGCAGTTATATTCTGCTTGCCGAACAGGAAGATAAAGTAATCAGGATTTTTGCTGAAGAACGTGACATACGCCCTTCCCATTGCGATTATCGCGGAATCAGCCGAAGGCTTTCCTTCGACGGCTTCAATGAGTTTTTCCATAAACTTCTCAGTGACGTTTTCCTTGATCGCTTCGATAAGTTCTTCCTTATCCCTGAAATGCGCATATGGCGCAGCATGCGATACATCACAGGCAGCCGCGACCTTTCTGAGCGAGAGATTCTCCTCGCCGTTCTCATTGATGATCTTAATACCGGCGTCTATCAGCGCCTCCCTCAGATTCCCGTGGTGATAACTGTCAGCCATTATTATTCTCCTTTATCTCTCTTATTATCCTGCATGTATCCCCCGGATTCTCCCAGAGCGGACTGTGCGCGGCATTCCTGATCTTATAAAACTGCTTCTGCGGTGCACTTATTGTATTGCAATAATCCTGCACCAGTTCCCAGGGACAGTTGTAATCGTATTCGCCGCTGATGAAGTAAGCAGGAACTTCAAGTTCAGTAATCGTCATTCTGTAATCGAAGTTATCCAGTTCTTCAGCAAGAGGCGTCCTTCTGTACATCTTCATGCCCTTCACATATCCGATCTTCTCAGGAAGCGTATAACATTTTGCAGTTATTATCGGCCAGGTGATCCCTTCGAATTCGCTCTTATTAAGGATCGTACCGCCGCCCGCTTCATGCAGGAGATCAACGAATACATACCAATCGTTACACTTAATGTTACCACTGTCAAGATGAGTGACAACATTCTCAAGTCTTGCAAGATTCTTTTTGTCTCCCCTGCTCCCGAAAACATCCTTCATGAAGTTATACATCAGAGTGTCATTCTCTTCACTGTCAGTAACACATTGCGCCATTCCGATGTAAGCATAGTAGTTCTCAGGGTGCCTTTTAACTTCCATAAGGGCGATTTTCGAACCGCCCGAAAAGCCCATGATGAAGATCTTATCCTTATTAAAGCGCTCCTTAAGATACTCCGTTACTGCTTCTGTATCATGTAATAGATTGTCCAGCGTAACTCTGCCCGCATCCGCCTTGCTGTTATAAGCTATGCCCATATACCTGTAGTCCCAATAGACAACAGTAAAGTCATCCTCAAGCTTCATGTCCTTATACTTGTCAGTGAATACATAATCGTCAGTACCAGGGCCGCTGGATACGAGAAGAAGGACGGGATTATCCTTGTTTCTGCTATTGATAAAGAAGCCGTTCGGAGCACCGTTTATGTCCATGACGAACTTCTCAGATATACTGTCAGGCTCAATGTAAGTCCTGATCGAGCCGGGACTCATCAGTGCCCATACAGCGAGCAATATCAGGGGCACCGCCAATATACAAACTATGATGATAACCATCTTTTTTCTCAACATCATTCTCCAATCTTGACACTGTCAACATTAAAGATTATATATTGCATCTTTACATTGTCAAGTTCTACTCCAAACAAAAAGCAGCCGGGTATAGCAGCGGCTGCTTCTTGCATCTATATCTTAGGGGTATCAGAGGGTTGTCTTATCCGATTGTCTTACCGTCTTCAAGTCTGATCGTGCGTGTGCCGTATGAAGCGCACTTCTCTGAGTGTGTTACCTGAAGGATCGTAAGTCCTTTTTCCTTATTGAGTCTTGAGAACAGTTCCATGACTTCTTTTGAGGACTGGGCATCAAGGTTACCTGTAGGCTCGTCTGCAAGAATGATCGCAGGATTGCCGAGTACTGCTCTTGCGATAGCAACTCTTTGCTGCTGACCGCCTGACAGTGTGTTAGGCATTGCCTTGCGCTTCTCAGAAAGTCCCGTGATCTCAAGGATCTCGTCTAATGCACCTTTAAGCTCAGACTTCTTCTTGCCTGCCATCGTGAGCGGAAGGAGGATATTATCTGTGACATTCAGATTCATTACGAGGTTATAGAACTGGAATACGAATCCCATGTTCTTAAGCCTTAAATCGGAGAGCTCCTTATCCTTCAAAGAACCGATGTCCTTGCCGCATACGGAGATGTTGCCTTCGAACTGTCTGTCGAGGCCGCCGACCAGATAGAGCAGTGTTGATTTGCCTGAACCGGACGCGCCCATCAGGGATACGAATTCACCCTGCTCAACGCTCATGTCAGCGCCCTTTAAGACCTGGTTTATGTTCTCGCCCTTACCGAATGACTTACTTACATTTTTTACTTCAATGATCGTGCTCATTTTATTATCCTCCAAATTATTACTCATACTTGATCTGCTCTGAGATCTTCATCTTTCTTAAGTTCCTGATCGGGAACAGGACTGTTCCGGTGAATACTACTGTCATCGCGATGAAGAACAGGAGTATCATCAACGGATTGATGTCGAAAGACATAGATATCGATTGTGCGTTTGCCATAGCTGTCTGAATGACTGAGACCATCAGTAATCCGACCAGCGTTCCTAAACCTGAAGCAGAGACGGAAGTTATAAGGACTTCCTTGAACAGGATGCCTGAGAGCTTCCCCTTGCCCATTGCTGTTGAGAGCATAACGGCACATTCTTTCTTACGTCCTTCAAAGCCTAAGAGCTGGTTCGAGATCATGCCGATCGCGGTCATGCCGAGCGCGACTATGATGATGGCTGCGATTACTGCCATTTCCTGTGAAGCCTGCTGCTTCTGATCTGCAGAATATTCAGCTAAAGTCTGGACCTTCGAGTAAGCTCCCTTGGCATAGGTCTCGAGCGCTGACTTCGTACCGTCCGGATCTGTTGACTTTATGAGGATCCAGGCAGGCGCAGGATAGCAATACACCTTGTAATCAGCTTCATTCATAATGAAGTTGTCGATGCCGGTACCGGCGCCTGAAGTAATTATCTTTCCTACAGTAAATTCCTTATCGATAGGAACTACACCCTCAGGATTAAAAGTGATCGTTATGGTATCGCCTTCGTTTACACCTTTACGGTTAGCATACTTCTTATCGACTACGATCGTACCGGGTTCAACCTTTTCGGGGAGATCCTTAAAACCGTTGAAATATCTGAATCCGCCGTCAGGCATTGCAAAGAACTGGCCGATGGAGATCTTTTCTTCGTTTATCTTATATTCTGTCATTGTCATATAGATCATTTCCGTATCTGTTACGTTATCCATATGATCGATAAAGGAGTAGTAATTTTCCTTCTCGGTAGCGGTGAAGATAACATCACAACTGTACGGAATATCGTAGATGTTATCGGACATGGCTCCGGAGACCGCATAAACGATGACGCACATTGCTGCAGCTGTTGCACAGAGAACGCCGCTTCCGACAGTGCTCTTGCGTGAGATTGCCTCAACAGAAGCCAGAGCCATTGAAGGCTTTTCGAGCTTATCGGAAATCTTCCTGATCAAAGCTGTGATGAGCTTTAAGATCCTCGGGAAGAGAGCTGCAAGTGCTGCTACGGAAGTGAGCATGCAGAGGATCGCAAAGAGCATGTTCGTTCTAAAGAAGAATGTCACAACTGCTATTACAAGGCAGATGATGCCGATGATGAGTGATGACTTTGTGAATCTGTATGCTGTATCTCTGTTGTCGAAAATAATATCTCTGATGGATGTCTTCAATGCCTTAAGAATTGCTCTTAAAGGAATCAGGCATTCGATCAGGACTGCACCCAGTATTACGCCGATTACAAGGCCAACAGGGAACGAAGGGATCTCAAACTTGATGGAATTGCCGTCTGCGTCTGTGCCGTTAAACATGAAGCTTAACAAAGGATTTCTTACAGCCGCATAAAGAAGTGTTGCCGGAATACTTCCGAGAAGTGCATAAAGGACATTCTCCAGGAGCAATATCCTTCCCGTTCTTGAAGTGCTCATGCCGAGGCTTCGAAGCGTTCCGATATATGACATTCTCTCGCTTACGATCCTGTTGCAGATTGAAGCTGTTACGAAGATAACGAGCAGGAATGCGATCGCGAACAAGAGGTAGAATACGCTCTTCATTTCATTTACGATCGACAGGTCAGACTCCGACAGATAAAGCTCTGTGATACTTGCATCCGGATATCTGTCTTCGATAAGATCCTTTGCCTCATCGATTCTGGTGTTATCGTGAAGATCGATAAGGAGCATATCGGCAGACATACGTCCGCAGGAGACTGTCTTGCTGGTATTGAGATTGATGATGCCTGTATATCCGGTAATCAGAGGATTCTTTGTATCGTCAGGAAGGATCCCGCCAATGGTAAGCTCGAGTTCCTCATCTGCCCTGTCGTGGATCGTGATCTTATCGCCGGTCTTATAACCATAGTCATCAGCGAACTTTTTGTTGATGAACATCTCGCCGTCCTTAAGATCTATGGGAGCTAAGAACTTCATGTCAACGGCTTCATCTACATCAAGGCCCATGATCCTCAGCGTATCTGTAGTGACATAGCAATATTCACCGTCGATCTTCTTGTAGAGCATCTCAGAGTCGCCTACAATGGTCATGGTGTCTGCTTCAGGGAATCCGTCAGGAAGCTTTGAAACATCGCTTCCGGATGAATTAACGATGAAATCTGCTCTCGATACGCTGCCGTAATACAGAGTTAAGATTCCGGTAATGCTCTCGCTTAAGTCGAAGCAGAGCAGCGCGCAGAGGCTGCATACGAAGATCGCGAAAACGACCAGCAGCGTTCTAAGCGGCTTTCCGAATATATTTTTCAACGAATTTTTAAATACAATATTCATTTTCTATCCCCCCATTAATACCATCTTGAGACACGATCCTCAGGAGCGATGTACATTCCGTCGCCCTCCTTGACATCGTATGTCTCATAGAACTCGTCAATGGATGCGAGGATGGCATTTACTCTTATATATGAAGGGCTGTGAACATCATAAGCGATCTGGTTGATTATCGCTTCATCTGAACTCATTTCACACCATATGGTCGCATAGCTCTCGAAAAGCTTGATCCTGTTTTCCTTGGTCTTGCAGAGCGACGTAACGCACTCTATGCCGCCTAAGTCAGCGTAGTTCTCACCCAAGGTCTGCTCACCGTCAACATGGTAAACACCGAAGATCGTGAACTTCTCTTCAAAATATTTAGCAGCCTTCTCATTGCGTTCTTTCAAAGTATTCATATCCTGCTCGGGGATCCAGGAAGGAGCGTACTGACCTTTGGAATTAAAGACTATGCAGTTGCTGTCAAAAGCATGTCCCATCTCATGTGCAATAACAGCTCCAAGGCCGCCGAGATTTGTATAGTAGTCGGCATCTACATTGAAGAAAGGATCGTTAGTGATAGCGGCTGTGATCGTTATGTTGTTATAGCCGGGATCGTAGCATGCGTTCATCATCTGCATCGGCATGCCCATTTCCGTTCTTGATACCGGTTCCTGATTATTGAACTTGTCGAGTTCTTTCTTAAGATTCAGTTTTGAATAATTAATACAGAATTCATAGTAATTCTTTCCGTATATGTTTACGTATTCAGCGTTGTCGTGACGCTTCATATCTTTGGCTGTGACATAAACGATATTCTCGAGCTTTCTCAAAAGTTCTGCTCGTGTCTCTTCGCTGAGCCATGAAGCATTCTTTATGATCTTTCTGTATCCTCCCTTGATATCATCGCACATGCTTCTTAAAGCCTTGTCAGTCTCAGGTGAATAATGGCGTTCAACATAGATAGGATCTGTCTGTTTAAAGAAAGTCTGGGAGATCTCATCTATTGCCTGATCGTGCATGGACTTATAGCTGACACTGACATACTTTTCGAACTGGGTATAGTGGGGTGCTATATACCTCATGTATTTGTTATAGAGCATTCCCAGCTCCCATGTCTTTAATGCATTGAGGTTCTCCTCAACGAAGAGATCATTAATAGCTTTCAGCTGTCCTTCATCGGTTACACAGTATTTCTTAGTTACTGTCTTGCTGATACCGATACCGGTAAGATATTTGTCCACATCTATGTTGGACATTACCTTTTTGAACTCGTCAGAAGTCATTATCTTTTGGAATTTGAAAGACATGCCGTCATCAACGACATCCATGTTCGTAGCGCTGTAAAGATCAAGTGCGCGCTTTGCAAGACCGTTGGCATATTCTTCGGCAATCTTTTTGTCGTAACCTCTTGTTGCCAGGATCATCTGTCCGGTCCTGCTGATGTTGTTGATCTGGTACTGGTTATCTCTGATATCCTCAAAAGACGTATTAAGGATTCCGGGAAGCTGATCCATCACCATTACTCTTTCAGTAGGATTGAGAGGATTTACGCCCGGTTTGATATTGAAGAATCCGCCGGTGTTATATTCCTTATAGATCCTTGCATCGACATCCAGAAGTTCACTTACAGAATTTGCCTTATCAACAGATTCGATAATAGCCATAAGGTCTTCAGGGATCGGCGTGTTATCAAAATCATAAGAACTGAAAGAGTCATATGCATACTTGATAAGGTCTTCCTCAGAGCCCTTCGCAAAGCCTTTACCGGCCGCACAATCGTCAATGATCTTCTCAATCTGTTCATCAATAAGATCAGTCTTGAAAGCGACTTCCACAGTGGTATCCCCATACTTAAACTCCGAAGTGTTAAATCTGTCCTGATTTACAAATCTGAAGAAATCATCCTGGGCTCTTGCAGGTCCTAACTCTTTTACGGTAGTCTCTGCTGTACTGTCTGTAGGTAAAGTCACCGCGCCGCAGCCCGTAATAAGCGGCACGGTCATAGCAGTAGCAAGTACGACTGCTGCAACTTTTTTCATACTCCTGTCTCCCCTTTAAATTGTTATTAGCATCATAATCTTACAGAAACAACCTTAACACTCTATCCCGCAAACCTTAACTAAACCTTAAACCGTCCTGATAATTGCAGGTCTTATGGAATATTCAGTTACCCCTAAATTGTAAGCATTCAATGTATTGTTTCTATATAAAAATACTTATTTTTTCCTTAAGAAGTCTTTAACTATTTAAATTGCGGTTTTTACCATGTTATAATTCGGCTTAGAATCCCACTAAAATGGAATAAGGATGGGTATGGAACAATGGCAGACAAGAATAAGAGAAACAAGAGGTACCAGTTACCTAAGAACCACATCGTAATCCCCTTGATCATTTACATTCTGGTGTTTATGTTCGCCAGTGCGGTAATCTCATTGTCAGGTGACCTTATCGCGACATATGCCACCAAGATCAAGGCTCTCACGGAAGTCGAGAACACAGCTAAGCTCGCAAAGCTCTATAATGACGCGCCTGCTGACGGACTTGATATGGTGTTCGATGACATCAACAAGTCAGGCTACAAAGTCTTCGTCACAGACAGCAATCTCAACGTCATCCGCAATGACGAGAGCACGGGAGAGATAACGGCCGAGCTTATCAAGGATAAGAACGACGAGAAAGAGCACAAGTCTATATTTGCGCTTCTGCCTACGAGCAACCTCAAGGAGAATGAATTCGGCTTTTTCAGCAATGCTTATGCTGAATCAATGACCGAGAACTTCTTCCTGTTCCCAGACAAGAACGATCCGTATCTTAATGTTGACGATACCATCATCACTCCTAACATGATGAACATTATCTCAGGAGCGTTAAATAACAAGATCGGCGTCAACTCCGAGTACGAATACTGGACTGCCTATAATGTCAGGAACAACACCGAGATAATCGCGTTCAAGACTAAGCTCTATTTCACATACAGCGACTTTGCTTTCTGCATCCTTTATGAACTGGTAAGCTACATCCTTATAAGCCTTATCTTCATTCTCCTTGTCGTTACGCTGATAAGGACTCACAGAAGCAACAGGCAGATGAGAAACCTCGTCTTAAGAGACAACATCACCGGCAACCGCAACTGGTTCTGGTTTGCCATGAAGAGCAAAGAGATCCTGAGGAAGCGCAAAGCCGGAGTCAATTATGCAGTCGTAAGCCTTATTTTCGTAAGGTATCGTAATTACGTGCTCTGTCATTCCGTTGACCAGGGCGAACAGACACTCCGCGTTGTCTGGCAGAATATCTGCGCTTTCTTAGACAAGAACGAGATCTGTTCCCACGGCACCATCAACAACTTCCAGATCCTCTTGAAAGCAAACACCGAGGATGAAGCCAGAAAAAGACTCGAGCGCATCATCAAGAGCCTTGAGGCGATAGGTGTTGATCACGACTTCAATTTCCAGGCAGGCGTTTTCATGATCCCTTCCAATGTCAGGAAGAACGCTGACATCGATCTTCTCTACAACAACGCATCCGCAGCGAGAATGACGCTTGAGAATACCGAAGATTCAGGCATCGCATTCTTCGACGACAAGCTCGTTGAGGATGAGAAGTGGATCGATTTTGTAACTGAGCACCAGAAGGAAGGACTCGAAAAGGAGGAATTCAAGGTCTATTACCAGCCCAAGTACGATCCCCGTACAAACGAGCATCTCGGCACAGAAGCCCTTATCAGATGGGTCTCTGAGGACATGGGATTCGTACCGCCCGGAAAGTTCATTCCTATTTTCGAGAACAGCGGATTCATTACTGAGATCGACCACTACATGCTCGAGCATGTTGCCAGAGACCAGAGAAAATGGCTCGACGAAGGCAGGAAGTGCGTACCTGTTTCCGTTAATGTCTCCCGCGCGCATTTCGCTGAGATCAATCTTGCAGACCAGATCAGGAACATCATTGACAAGGAAGGCACGCCTCATGAACTGATCGAGATCGAGCTTACCGAAAGCGCATTCTTCGATGACAAAAAGCTCATGCTCTATACCATCAACAAGCTTAAGAAATACGGCTTCCTCGTATCCATGGACGACTTCGGTTCAGGTTACTCTTCCCTTAATTCCCTTAAGGATATGCCTCTTAACATCTTAAAGCTCGACGCAGGGTTCTTCAGAGGCGAGAAGGACAACGAGAGGGCCGAGATCGTTGTATCCGAGATCTTACACTTAGCAAAGAAGCTCGACATGACAACTGTCGCAGAAGGCGTTGATGAGCAGCATCAGGTTGATTTCCTTGCAGCAGAAGGCTGCAACATGATCCAGGGCTACTACTATTCAAAGCCGATGCCCAAGGAAGAATATGAGGCCAAGATGGGCTTGCCCGCACAGGTCGTAAGAGAAGAAGCAAAGGTCGAAGAACAGGCGGTGGAAGAGGCCGTTGAACAGGCACAAGAAGCGGCCGTTGAACAGACGTCAGAGACAGCTCCTGAACAGACGTCAGAGGCAGCCGGTGAGCAGGCCGGAGAGCCCGTAATTGCTGAGTCTTCAGCTCCTGCCATCACCGTGAGACGTCTGGAAGAAAAGGACGCTGAGGAAGTGTCAGAACTCATCCGCACAACGATCAGTATCTCCAATAAGAAGGATTATCCTGAAGACATCATGGACCAGCTGATCGCCATTGAGACTCCCGAACACGTTCTGGAAAGGGCTTCATGGACTCACTTCTATGTTGCTGAATCTGAAGGCAAGATAATCGGCTGCGGCGCGATCGGCCCTTACTGGGGCAAGGAAGATGAGAGTTCGCTCTTCACTATCTTCGTAAATCCCGAATATCAGGGCAAGGGCGTCGGAAGACAGATCATCAATACGCTTGAGAAGGACGAATACTTCACAAGAGCAAAGCGCATTGAGATCCCTGCTTCGATCACAGGCGTTCCCTTCTATCTTAAGATGGGTTACAACTACAAAAACGGCATAATGGAGCCGGATGAAGAACACATCATCAGGATGGAAAAATTCAGCTAAAACTTAAAAGCTCCCGCCATTATGACGGGAGCTTATTTTTTTCTATTGATTACAGTGACATCAGTATTGCCCTGCACGGCGCTCCGTCCGAGCCTCCGAGATTAAGAGGCGCTGAATTAAGCAGATAAACTCCTTCATCCACTTCTGAGAGCCTGATACCTTCTAACAGCACGATCTCCGCACCGAGCATCGTAAGATGCACTTCCATAGGTGCTTCCAGAGGTCCCACGGTCTGCGATTCGTTGCCGAAGAGCTTGATCTTCCTGTCCGCAAAAACCTTTGCGGCTTCTTCAGTCATCGTGGCTTCTCCCTTTACGAGGATCCTGTTGTTGCAGTCGCACCCTGTTTCCTTAGCAGCTTCATCAGCCTTATCCAGCATCTTCTGCGCGTCATAGGCTGTGATATCGCCTTCATGAGCTGCTACATAGCAGTAGCCTACGAACTTATCGATATCGACCTGGTCAATCGTTTTGCCGCCGTCGATAAAATGGAAAGGAGCGTCAACATGTGTTCCGTTATGAGCGCACATGTTGAATGCTGTCAGATTACAGATCTTGCCGTCGCTGATGCTCAGCATGACCTGCCTCTCGGGAGACGGATCTCCGGGATAGACTGCACATCCGAAGACTTCCTGTGAGATGTCGTAGATTTTCATATCTGGCTCCTCCATTTTCGAGTTTTTGGCTGTGTAACAATGTTACACTCATTGTTTTTTAAGGCTTTTGCGCCTTACCGCTCGTTTGGCCGGGGGTTCATGGGCCCCTTCATTTCCGGGGCAGATTCTATAGAAAAACTGCTGCCCATAAAAGTATCTGCATCAGATAAAGTCTATCAAATACTGTTTATATCGAAAAGATGAATCCTGCCAGAGGCGACATGAATATCATGAGCACGGAAAAGCAAAATGAGTTGACCGACATGAGCGTCGCTCTCTGCTCGGGAGGCACCATCTGGTTCAGAGCGATATCAGATCTTATCTGGATCAGGTCATCAGCAAAGGCCGTGAGGAAACCTCCGAGTGTCATGACATACCATATGCCTGTAAACTCGCTAACGAGCCCTATGAGCGCCAGCGAGATACAGAAGAGAAATAACCTGCCAAGCGTCGTCTTCTTCACCTTGCGTGCAGCCAGGGCGCCTAGAATGCCTCCCATCGACATGATGAAGAGCAAAGGTCCCAAAGTCCAGTCAGGGATCCCCGTCATGGGGAGCTTTGCCTGCAGGAAGAATAAGAGCAGCACGTCGATGCCGCCTACCAGGGCATTTCTGAAGATGAGCCCTGCCACCTTCTTATTGCCCTTGAGAAAGCCCATGCTTCCCTTAAAAACGTCGCTGATCCTCTTTCTGAGCGAATCGCCGCTCTTCTTTAAGATGACCTTGTTCTCTTTAAGGAAGAGAAGCGCGATGAAGTTAACCGCCGATATTCCGAGCGATAACATCTGTGCGTTCCTGTTGCCCATCATTACGGCCACGCCCGCGCAGAGCGTTGCAAGTCCGTTGGATATCCTGTAGATCATGGTCTGGGTCGACACGAACCTGTCGTACTTATCCTGACTGCCTTCCTCGAGCAGTGAATCGTAAGCTATCGCGCTGTCGCTTCCGGAGATGAAGTTGTATGAGAGCGCGGAAAAACCTACCGATGCGCACACGGCCGCAAAACCCGGAATAAAGCCTCTTATGAGCGCCGAGCACATTGTCATGATGCAGCTCAGAAGCAGGCTCTTTTTGCGCCCGAAGACGTCTGCGAACATGCCTGACGGGATCTCAGCCATGAGGCTTACGATGTGGAATACCGTCTCGGCAAATCCGACCTGGATCAGCGAATAGCCGTCAGACACGAGAAGCAGTACCCATGCGGCGCCCGCGATGTGAATGTTGAATAGAAAGTTCGATATGTAAAGCAGTCCTAACTGCCTTTTAATACTGGTTTTCGACATAAATAAAAAACTCCTTTGATCCGTCTTAGAACAAAGGAGAAGCCATCTATTTATCGGTTGATATTAAGGTGTTATTTCCTGAAAATAGGCAGACTTCTCCCATAGGACGCCTTTACGGAACCGAACATAAGATGAACGTTGGGTGTTATCCAATGCATATGAGATCTGCCTTTCGTAAGATTATTTCAGGTGAAATATAACACATCAGTTTTTTGCTGGCAATAGTTCTGGCGGATACCCTGCACTATCGCAAACGGCGAAAAAATCATCATTTGCGACAGAAAACCGGGTATTTTCTATCGCAAAACACCCCAAAAACAGGCATATGCGATAGTCAGGAACACTTACCAGCTCGTCTCAGTATGCTCGGCAAGGACAGATCCTTCGTAACAGAACTTCATCGTGAAGAATCCTGAGTCCTTCATGGAGCCGAAAAGATAGTCGAACATGATCTTATCGCCTTCCCAGACCGGGAGATTACAAATGTCAGACAAAGGCATCCAGCAAAGCTCGCCTTCGTCACAAGCCCCTTCAGGGAGCTCAAAGTCATCAGCAACTGATGCCGTAAACACATGCATATATTCAGTCGGGTATTCGGATGAGATAAACGTGATAAGGCCTCTGTAAGAGAAGTTTTCGAGCTCGTTAGAAGAGATCGAAGCTTCCTCTGAAAGCTCGCGCAGAACGCATTCTTCCGCAGTCTCGTCAGACTCGAAATGGCCGCCGATCCCAAGATACTTATCAAGGTTCATGTCGCCTTTTCTGGTCTTGCGGATAAAGAGGCAGTCTGTGCCCCTTGTGATGTAGATCAGTGTTGTGAGATTTTCTACGCGCATGGCAGAATTATATATTAATATTCTGCTTTAGTCTCGCCGTAATCGATTGAATATTCGCCCTCAGCAAGTGCAATATTGAAGTTTACGCGGTAAATGATGTAGGAAGAGACGTCGAGCTTAAATGTCTCGCAAAGTGCGCACCACTTGTCAGCGAGGTTAACGATGATGCTCTCACGGTGCATGGGCGGGAAAGGTGTAACGGGGAACATATGCTTGGAGATGATGTCCCTCTCAAGATCGTTGAGGACAAAATCTCTCTCAGCGTTCTTTCTGGCGGTTGTGGGGTGTGTGAATCCGTGGACTCTTCTGCCAGGAACAGTCTTGTCATGCCAGTCGTAGAGGAAATAATCGTGAAGGAGCGCGCCTCTTACAAGGCTGTCCTTATCAATATTGATCTTAAGTGTTCTTTCAAGGAAATGCGCCATAAGGAGACTAAACTTCGCAACTGACAGGCAGTGCTCGAAAACCGTAGTCTCTCCGTGCTGTGTAAATGTCTTCAAAACCTGCGCTTCGGGGCTCAAGATGATATCTTTGCCACGGGTAAATAATTCCTTCGCAAGTTTATATTCCGTTATGCGCTTCGCAAAATGTAATGCCAATCAATACCTCTTCCTGTTTGACAATGTCAAATAGAAATTTTCACACCGCGAATAGTATAACCCAAAGATCTGATTTTTACTCTATTTAATTCGTAACATTTTTATGTCTTGATGCTCGGAAAAGTGAGGCAAAATGCGGGTTCTCTAAAATTCTTTTGCGAGGATTAAAAAAGGGGAGTATTTTCGCGCATGTTTGGGCCGAAAACGGCGTTATGAACGGCGGAATGAACGGCGCTGCCGCATGTTTTGCCGCATGTTTGGCACAAAAACGGCATTTTAAGCGGCGGAATGAACGGCACTGCCGCATGTTTTGCCGCATGCCGCCGGAACTTACTTAAAGTACGACTTCTTAACCTTAAGATCCCACCAGATCTTCCAGGTGTCGGTAAACATCTTCCAGACGTCTTTGAACTTGATCCTTCCGAAAGACTGGACCCTCGTAAAGTTAAGCTCGACAGGCATCTCGATGAGCTTTGCCTTCTGCTTGGAGGCAAGTGCGAGAAGCTCGATGTCGAACGCATAGCCGTCGATCTTGCGTAAGGGTGCGATCTCCCTGATAAGAGAGCCTTTATAAAGCTTAAGACCTGTCTGTGTGTCGTGGCACTTAAGGTCGAACAAGACCTTCAGCATAATGTAATAGCAGACTGAGAAAACCTTGCGCGCAAAGGGATATTCGAGCTTGGAATCCTTATGCATCTTGGAGCCGATAACGATGTCGGCACCGGTGGCTTTCATCTCTTTAAAATACATTTGGATAAAGTCGGGCGAGAGGTCCAAGTCAGCATCAATGAAGCCGACGATGTCGCCCTTGCTGTTGGCGGCACCCCATGTGACAGCACCGCCCTTGCCGCGGTTTACATCGTATCCGAAGTCCTTGATGAATGGATTGTCAGCTGCCGCACGTGCAACTTCCGCACCGGTATTGTCACTGCTGCCATCGTTGATGGCGATGATCTCATAGTCTGACGTAAACGCCTTAAGCGCTTTGTCGATTGTCATGAGGTTATCGTAGATGTGTTCGCCCTCGTTATAGGCAGGCACGACGATGCTGAGCATAATTATCCTTCATTTCCCATATTTTTTCTGTGACAGCTGATCAGAAGCGTCCGCCACCGCCACCGGAGAAGCCGCCTCCTCCGCCACCGGAGAAACCGCCGCCTGAGAAGCCTCCGCCGCCACCGCCGGAGAAGCCGCCGCCGGAGCTTGAAGACTCGTGGTGGATTACCCTCTTGCTGACGAAGTTATCACTCTTGTCAACAATATTGGAACCCGGAATGGAATATGTGCTGATAGCAGGAAGCCTGTCGAGTCTTCTCCTCGGAGATACAACAAACGTTGAGAGAAGCGACATTCCGATCGGGATAAGGATCGTAAAGAATACGATCGCACCATAGCTCTGATATGAATAATCGTTGAGGTCTTTGGTGATGCCTTCAACGGCTGTGCCATACTCTCCTTCACCGAGCTGGCTTAAATATCTTCTGAAAAGTGACATGCACTCATCGTCGGATACTGCGAAATGCGCGGTTCCGTATGTGTAGAGCCAGAAGAATCTTCCGTCCTTATAATCCAATGTAACGTCGATGAGGATGCAGACGCCGGAGTTGTTCTGGAGAGGTACAGTCTTGACGCTCTTCATGTAGTAATCTTCGGCAAATCTCTTCTCGTCTTCATCGGAATTGGAATATTTAGCGCCCTTGTCGTTTGTTGTAACGATGACAACGTTGATGTCTTTCTCCTTGGAAAGCTTTTTCGCCGCATCTTCGATATTATCGATCTCTTCACTTGTGAAAAGGTCAGCGTCATCTACGACCTTAATGGTCTTTTTAGGTGACAGGTTCATGAAGATATAGAAGACAACGCTTGCGATGATGATGCAGATAAGCGCAATTCCCACGCTTATAGAAGCACCGTTGAGCTCAGATAAGACTGAAAGCTTCGGAGCCTTGCCCTGATTCTGATTCAGTTCGTTAAATTCAATGTTTTCGCTCATCCCCAGAACCCCCTCATGATAATACCCAAGATAAATCTTGTGATAACTGCGAGTATTCCCAAAACGATAAAGAAGAACATTACCTTCTTAACAGGGCTTACCGGAACTTCGCCGGCAACTTCGCCTGTCTGGCCGTTCATTACAAAGTAGTAGAACTTGTTGCGGTATTTATATGCCAGGAACCATACAGGGAGCAGCGCATAGTTTGCTTCCATTGAATCGATCCTGCTGAGATTCTTCTTAATCGTGAACCTGTCGAAATTGCCCTTCAAAGAATCCTTCAGGGCAGTGTCGATGCCGCTGATGCCGCGCTTTGTGGCACGTGCAGCGAGGTCTTGCGGTGACTGGTCGTATCTGTCCGCATAAAAGCCCGGAAGATATCTGTAATCGTAAGGAATAAGAGCATTGAAATCAAAAGGCTCGATAGCTTCCATCAGGGCGTCGTCGATCCTCGTCTCACCGTCGAGCGGGACATGCGTCCAGTTAAGTTCGCCCTTTCTTGTAAAGTCGAATGTCTCAATGATCTCGTCATCACCTCTGTATCTGACCTTAGTGCCTGTTCCGCTGGCATCGATCGTAGCCTTGATATTGAAGAGCCAGAACGGTACATAAAGGCCGGACATCTTCTCAACGTTTTTCTTTGAAACGAATCCGAACGGTGTCCACTTGCCCTTTCCGGCCCACTTGAAGAATGCTTTCTCAGCGGACTGTCTCGAATACTTGAAAGGGATCATGTACTGGGGCTGGAACTGCTCTGTAAGTCTCTTTCCCACAAGTGCGGGAGATCCGCAGAAAGCGCAGAATGTCGCAGCGGTATGGGAGTCTGTTACGATCTTCGCGCCGCATGCATTACAGATGAATTCAGTCTGTTCGGGAGCCGGTTCCTGAGCGTCCTGAGCCTGAGCCTGTGCAGCCTGCTCTGCCTGCTGCTGCGCGGCATATGCCTGAGCTGCTTCCAGAGAAGGATCAGTAGGCTCTGCAGGTTTTGCCTCGAGCTCATCTACTGTAATCGTGTTAAGAGAAGCAGGATCAAAAGAAGCGCCGCAGCTGGGGCACTCAAGCTTCTGAGTGTCGGCATTAAGTGTGAGATTGGACCCGCAATTCGGGCATTTGATTGTATCAGCCATACTACTATCCCTCCTGATTAATCAGTATATCACAAACTTATTGTCATTTATCAGCCGTCGGTCTCCAGAAGCGCCTTCAAAGTCTTGGCGTGACTCTTGATCGAATGCGGATATTCGACCGCTTTATATTCCTGCCCTTTGCGTCTGCAGATCGTCTCAACGAAGTTATCTGCGAGCTTGGGATTTTTAAGGAGCACAGGCCCTATAAGGCTTATTCCGAGAAGGTTGTTCCTGCGCACGGAATCCTTCTTCACCGGGATATTTCCTATTACCTTGATGGCGTCGAAAACAAGGTCTTCATCAGCATCCGGAACGCCTGCCCTGTTTACGAATCCGACATAGCGGTCGCCGGTCTGTTTATCAGCGAGGATGACGTCGCCGGTGTAACGCTTTTCGAGCTGTTCCTTGAATGTGAAATTAAAGATTCCTAGGCCTTCTGTTAAGCTTCCGTCAGGAGACGTGATGCCCTTGCCTAAGATGTCGTAGCTGTTGCCCGTAAAGAGCATCGGAACGCCGTCGTCTATGGCTTTGATGAGCGCGTCTTTGAACTGCGCAAGGTGCTTTGCGGCAAGGTTCCTGTTCGACTCATAACCAGAGCCCATGTAGACAAAATCAACGTCTTCAAAACCAATGTCCTTATCAGTTATCGTGCGCCTTGTCACGCTGACTTCAAAGCCCTGATCTATAAGCCTCTTTGTGAGGATCCTGACGTTGCCGTTGTCGCCGTAAAGGCTCATGAAATCGGGATACAAGTAAAGGATATTCACGTTCATGCGAGTTCCCTCCTTGTTACGATCGACAGAATCTTCTCTTTGTCGGAGAAGCATGTGATCACGTATAAGAATGAATCGAGATTGTGTGAGCAGTAATCGGCCGCGTCGGTAACAAGTTCGAACATCTCGATCTTGTCTTCAGGCGCGCCGGCGAGTTCGAATCTCACTGCAAGATCATCGCAGTACTGGCCCGCGAGGATGATCTTGTCGATATCAGCACCTGTGAGCTTCTCGAAATTAATATCCCAAAGCCAGCTCGAATCTGAAGTGTAGTATTTGCGGCTGATCGCATCGACGATGATCATGACGCTCTTCTTGCGCTTGTCAGATACGACAACATCTATGGAGCGGTCGTAGGATACAGAATTCTCGTGCTTGGAAAGAAGGAGCCTTCCGTCGAGCTTGCCGAGAGTAAAGTCAGAGATCCTGCCTGATCTTAAGATGTAACCGCCAAGTGATTCAGCGGCCTTCTGAGGATCGATACCTGAAGTTACCGCTGCCGTAAAAGCGGCGAGGATATTGTAGCAATGGTAGATTCCCGTAAAGAAAACAGGGATCTCATATTTGCCGTCGATAGTGATGCTGGCCTTGCCCGCCTCTTCCTTCGTGGAAGTCAGGGAGTGGTTCGCATCGTGGCGTTCGAAGCCGCACTCAGTGCACCTGAACTTGCCGATGTGATTGTAGTGGTAATATTCGTAAGTCATAGGCTTCTTGCAGACCGGGCAGTACTTGCCGTCGTCGTAGATGCCTTCGTTTTTGTCTTTATCCGAAGGGAGCCTGTCAGCACCGAAATAGATAGTGCCGGGCCTGTCCTTGCCGAAGCTTGCGACGAGCGGATCGTCGGCATTAAGGATCAGGGTCATGTCATCGTAGACCGCCTGGCTTATGATGCTCTTTATAAACTCGGGATGGCCGTTTCTGGTCATCTGGTCCCTGTAAAGGTTATTGATCACGTAATACTTGGGATGGAAGAACTTAAAGATATGTCTGGAATATCTCTCGTCCGCCTCAAGGAGGACGACGTCGCTCTTGACTTTGCCTCCCATCGTGGAGTCGCCGACAAGAAAAGTGACGACGCCTTCGATCTGATTGGAACCCTCTTTGTTATAAGCAACCTTAAGGCCGTTGCTCTTAAGGACGTGGGCGATCATTTCAACTGTGGAAGTCTTGCCGTTAGAACCAGTAACGGCTATCGAAAGCTCAGGGAGCTTCAAGTTCGAAAGGATATCCGGGCAGATCTTAAGGGCATACTTGCCGGGCAAGCTCGAGCCGCGCCCGAAAAGCTTTGCCAAACACCTTACCACTTTGCAAACCAGAATTGCTGTAAACGCTCTTATCTTCATAGGTTGCAATTATAACATGCGGGGACTTATCTTTTAAATAATAAATTTCCGGGCGCCAAAAACAGCCTCATTTTTGCCCTAATACGCTGTCGGTTTTTGGTTGGCTTTTGCAGGCATTCTTGTCGGTTCTAAAAGGATCCTGACGACAATTTGCAGGTTCTTTGTCGATTTGTCGGTTCCCTTGTCGACAAATATGTCGGTAACATGATTTCAATTGTCGGTATATTGCTTGAACAAAATAATGAGAACTGTGTCCAAACTATAGGTTCATCTGATTTTTTGCAGGTTGCAGACAGTACCGATAGTCGTAAAGACCGGCATCTTAGATGCGAGGTCGGGCATCCGACCTCTTGAACACTAGATCAGCACCTGCAAAGGCTTTGCAGTCAATGGTGCCCGAAGGCAAGTTTACGCCCATTGACGGCGAAGCCTTCAGGTGCTACAGCTATGCATAAAAATGTTGTTGCGTGGTATAGATTAGAAAAACCGGCTAAAGGAAATGCAAAACCGACAAGATAGCATACAAGGTTCCGCTGAAAAACCGACAAAAGCCGACACAATATTACAAAAACCTGCAGACATGCGGCCAAAATAACCGGCAAAACCCCTGAAAAGCCGACAAGAAATTAGGGTTTTCGGCACAGCAAATCGGGCGCCGGGCCAAGCGTTGACTTGAGTTTTCGAACAGTTTTAAATAAAAGTGTTTACATTTTCGAATTGTGGTATATAATTTCGGCATGACTAATTTTGCATTTACATGGCGTGAGTTTTCATTTTTTGCCTTTACGAATAGGGGTAATTAGTTCACTGCATGTAAATAGATAACTTGATTTACGTAGATTATAGGGCCCCGCAGTGAACATGACTGTGGGGCTTTTAATTGTCAGGAGGAACGAAACATGACACAGAAACAGGCCGGAAAGCGAATTGAAGAGATCGACGAGCAGATCAAAGAGCTCTTCAGAGAGAGACTGGAAGCGAGCAAGATGGCAAATGAGACTCTTACGAAGTCGGAGATTGCTTTGAAGAGCAGACGCTATGAGAGAAGCTATCTTGCAGGACTTGAGAGCTCTGACCAGCTGATCGATAACTATGAGAGAGTGCTCTTTTCGACGATGTTCAACTTGAGCCACTCATACCGCAATACCGAGTACGGCACGAGGACTGAACTCGCAGAGCAGATAAGGAAGGCTCTGGAGACCACTCCGCAGGAGATGCCCAAGTCACCTATGGTTGCATGTCAGGGTATTGAGGGCGCTTACTCACAGATTGCTACAGATAAGATCTTCCGTCACGCCAACATCATGTATTTCAGGACTTTCGACGGCGTTTTCCAGGCAGTTGAGTCCGGCCTTTGCAAATTCGGCATCCTCCCTATTGAGAACAGTTCATTCGGTTCAGTTACACAGGTTTACGACCTCATGGTCGACCACAAATTCCATATCGTTAAAGACTACAAATTAAGGATCAGCCACAAGCTCCTTGCAAATCACGGCACGAGATTCGACGATATCCGCGAGGTTTACTCACACAATCAGGCGATCGGCCAGTGCAGCAAGTTCCTTAAGGAGCATCCGGATATCAAGGTCAACATCGTTGAGAACACTGCGGTTGCGGCTAAGAGCGTTGCCGATTCAGGCCGCAAGGACGTTGCTGCGATCTCATCTTCAGACTGCCAGCAGCTTTACGGTCTTGAATCTGTAAGAGACGATATCCAGAATACTGACAACAACTACACCAGATTCATCTGCATCACAAAAGAGCTCATGATCTTCCCCGGTGCATCAAAGACTTCAGTCATGCTCGCGTTGGGCCACACACCCGGCGCGCTTGCTGATACGCTCGCCAAATTCTCTTCACTGGGCTTAAACCTCACCAAGATCGAATCGCGTCCTATTCCGGGCAAGGATTTCGAATTCATGTTCTATCTTGATTTCGAAGCTTCCGTATATTCAGAAGACGTTATCGCGCTCCTTTGCGAGCTCGACGCGGAGCCTACGGAATTCGCTTATCTCGGAACGTACATCTGACAGCAAATCTTATAACACATAAAAAAGGCGGTATCTTACATAAAAGATACCGCCTCTTTGTTTGCAGTTTTCAGATAATTACCGGCCGAGCTGCGTTGCTATTCCAAAGAACAGAATGAGCATCGCGAAGATATAATAGAGAAGCCAGACTGCCCAGAAGATCGTAAATCCGATGCCGGAGTAACGGGCTCCTCTGCTGAGTGCCGAGCTTATCTTGATCTTGGTGGTGTGCATGCCGCCGCGCGCCAGGTAGTCAAGAAGTGATTTCCTGTTCTTGGTTGCCATGTTGATAGCAATGATGCTGCCGACAGGAAGTGAGCTGATTGCTCCGGCAACGATCGCCTGAGTAAGGAATTCCTTTGATACTGCAGGATAGTTGGGATCTATGGGCTGCTGTTGCTGCACCGGTGCCTGATACTGGTAACCTTGCTGATACTGTGCCTGCTGGTACTGAGGCTGCTGATACTGATTGTTATCCATACTAAAACTCCTTTATTCCAAAAAGTTGTTTTACAACAATCAGATTATATCAGAAACCTCCTTCCTTTGCTGTGACAACTGGAACTTGTCAAAGAGCTTGACGTACATAAGCGGTACCGCACCGACGACTGCTGCGCTTGCCTGGATTCCGTTGGGGATCACTGAACCCAATGCAGCTTCGACGCCATACATGAAGGGCAGCGATTCGAAGGCAAAATAGCCTGCGATCATGATGAGTTCCGTGACGACTGAGACGGAGAGTTTTCTTACGAGATGTGTCTTTCCTTCCGCATTTCTCTTAAGGAGGATTCCTGCAACGATACCCATTACGCCTTTAATGATGAATGTTGCGACTGCGTACTGCGGGTAGCCTGCGAAAAGGTCCGCAAGTGTCGATCCGATCGCTGCCGGGAAGAATGCCAGAGGGCCTAAGATATATGAACTTACGAGTATGACGAGGTCACCTAAGTTGATGTGGCCGATCGCTGTCGGGATGTGAAGCTCTGTTCCGATAAATACCAATGCTGCGAGCACACCTGCGTATGCTACCTTCTTCAAGTTGTTTCTGTTGTTTTCTTTACTGCTCATTTTCATGTCCTTTCTTATCAAAAACGGGAGCTCATATTTGAACTCCCGCAGATAACCTGATTTATTATTTTTGATCAAGCTGGCATTCAACAGATGCCGGTCATTCGCGGGAGAGTGACTTTGAAACAACATTTATGATGCATCGTAGTTGTAGTAATGCTGTTCATGTTTGGTCTCTCCTTCCGTTTGATTTGCGAAGAATTTATCACCAATTACCTACTATGTCAACAGGTTTATTATAGCCATTTTTTATAGCTTGTTATAGAATGCTTTTTACTGTCCTTCGGGATAGATAACAGGAAGCGTCGGAAGCTCTGTAGATACTGTCTGCTCAGGGATCTCAGACACGGGAATGATCGTACCGTCAGGATTAAGTGATACAGGGATTCCGGATCCGTCCACCAGGGCCTTTGCGAATTCCTTTACAGATCCGATCTTGTGCTCGAAAAGCATGCCGCCCATGGGCTTATCGTTATAAAAATGGATATCAGAGCCTGCTGTCATGGGAAGGCCGAGCTTTGTGCAGTACTCGTATCCTAAAGCATTCATGTTCGCGCTGTTTGCAGCGTTATATACTTCGACACCGTCGCATGCAGTCGGAGCAAGCTTGATGTCTTCGAGATAATCTCTTTCCCTATACGGGTGAGCCTGGATCACTACGCCGCCTGCTTTATGCACGGCTTCAAGAAGTTCATGTCTTGTCATGTCCATGATGCACTCGTTGTCCAGGAGCCACTGCTTGTCGATGCCGTAGATCAGGTATTCGTCTTTCCAAAAATTGAACTCGACGCCGAACATGACGGTGAAATCCTTGCCTTCAGCGGCTTTCAGAGCGCGCTCATATCCTGAGCAGTAGATCTCAACTCTTTCCTTCCACGGAAGGTCTTCGGGAACGCATGTATTGCCGTTGAAGAAATGGTCAGTGACGACCATTCCGGCGTATCCCTTCTCCATCATGTAGGGGATGTAATCTTCACCGTTAACCCTTCCGCAGGCGCTTGCCTGACAGGTATGAAGATGCGTCTCGTATAAAAAGCCCATTAAGATACCTGATTTCTAATCTGATTTTTCCTGCAAAATGCTATCACTCGCAGGCGGTCAAATCAAGGTTGAGGGGTTCTTGCCTAATTCAAAAATCGGATATCAGTTATTTTCTTTATCCTTAAATACTCTGGATCCTGTCGCGCCCTTCTGCCCCTGATATTTGCCGTCGTAGGGATTCAATGCATGATCGTCCATCTTCGCGAAAACAAGCTGGCCGACTCTTCTTCCCGCCTTGAGTTCGATCGCACATCTGTTGGCGTTATAAAGCTCCAACGTGATCTCGCCCTTGAAGCCCGGATCAACCCAGCCGGCGTTCTGGATAAAAAGGCCCATTCTGCCCAAGGAACTTCTGCCTTCAACAAATGCAGTAAGGTTATCGGGGAGCTCGAAATATTCCATCGTCGTGGCGAGCACGAACTGGCCCGGCATGATGAGGAATGTGTCAGTTGTGATCGTCTTATACTTGATCTCATTTTCGAGAGTGATAACGCTGGAAGGCGTATCATCAACAATACTGAAGGTATTTCCAAGGCGTATATCGACGCTTGCAGGCTGGATCTGCTCAGGCGTAACAGGCTCTATTGTGAGAGTCTTTTCTTCGAGCATTTTAAGAATAGTCTTGTCAGAAAGAATCATGATCTTTATCACCTTTGAATGTAGTCGTATTTCTGATTATAACCAAAGGATGCCGATTCTTTTATGACATTTATCCTCTCTCGTTCAAATATGTTGTCGCCCTGTTGTTGATCAGTTTTGTAACTTCATCGAAAGACTTCTGGCCCGCGAAATAAGCAGGCATTTCTTCGTAGATGATTATCGAGATCGCGGGATCCGTATAAGATACATATGAACAGGAATCCACGATCTTCTTGTAGTTTTCTATTACCGAAGCATCCACTTCCTCTGTATCCTCAACTTCGTATCCGCCTTTTCTCTGGCTTTCCTTTATTGCTCTTATCTGATCGTTTTTTCTGTCGATTATATTTTTTGAAGAAGTCTCATACGCGGAGAGATTTACAGGTGTCGCATAATCCTCTCCGGCATACATAAGCTGGATCTCGTCTGACAGCAGTATCTTCACAAAATCAGCCAGTGCATCTTTCGCTTTTGTTTTCGCGGAAATGGCAAAAGATGATCCGATTACAAGTCTGGGGCCGCGTGCATCAGGTGTGGGATATCCGAGAATTGTGAGGTTATTTACATCCTGTTCATAATACGTTTCCACAAAAAGCCTTAACGATACACTGTCTGCCCTTCCGCCGTTGATCTGATAATTGAATTGGTTATCCTGATTCACATTGTTTTTCGAAGTCTCGAAAACATTATCTTTTACATAATCTGCAAGAGCCTTGGTATCTTCGCCGCCAAAGTCAAAATTCTTTCCGTTTATGTGGTCTTTATAGACAGGAGCAAAACAGTCTATAAACATATCTATCTGCTTGTTGCCAAGAGGATTTTTGCCGTTGCAGGTAACATCAACGAAATCTTTATACTGACCGTATGTAAAGCCGGTCTGTCCGCTTTGGACATTCTTCTTATTGGTTATGATCCCGTATGTAAAGAATGAGAGCGGTACTTGATAAAGCTTTCCGTCAGTTTTGGATAAGTTGACAACATTTTCAAACAGACCGGATGTATCCACAACCTGACTCATATCAAGAAGATAATCGTCATTATTCAGTCCCGTAATATCGGAAGAATCGAGAATGATATCAGGGCCGTCACCGGTCATCAGATCCATCATTAACTGATTTCTGTTTTTGGATTCGATATCAAGCCCAGCCGCATCATACCCTTCAAACAGTTCCAGTTCGCCGTTGTAATACTTCTCGGTAAGAGAATACTTGGTGTCAAATGTGATGAAATAGTCAGGATCAGTATCATTGAACTTAACAACAGCTTCACAGAACGCATGATCAAATGAATGTACAGTCGCTGCTCTGAGTATGGTCTTGCCTGCATTAGGATTCACCTTCTCCTTTGTCAGGACAAATACAGAAGCATCAACGAGATACATGCCGAGATCATTCATAACCGGCTTATCGCCTGAAAGGATGATACGGTCATCCGTCATTGAGATGACAGACAGTCCCTCGGTCTCTCTTCTGTTGATATTGCAGTTGTCAAAGGAGAATGCTTCGCTTACTTCCTTCTTCTTGAAATCAACATATTTAATGCAGTTCCCACCGGAGAACATATATCCCTTCCCCTCAACATATTGCGGTTGGTATTGGGAGAAATACAAGCTGAACCAAGCCGTGTCTTCTTCATATAAGGAAAGCTTTCCCGTCTTCAGATCGGCAAGACAATATTCGTCTTCAGAACCGGTATTGTAGAAACTCAGGAGTGCTTTCCCGTCGCCGGTGTATATCATATCCTTGAATTCATAACTCTTAAGGCCGGGACATTCCTGCCTGACATTGACCACCCTTGAACCGCCGTCCGGCTCTGTTATTTCCATATAAAGCGGATCTGCCGCAAAATTAACTCCGTAAAGACTTATCTTTATTCCATCGAAAACATATTCACCGGCTCTGTATGTATTATAGACCCCCATTTCCGATAATACACATTCATCACCTTCAACAGATACGACTTCGTCATTCAGAGCGTCGTATACAACATTAAAATCCGTGAGTTCATATGAGGACAGACTGAAATAACTTGCATGAAGATTGAGCTTTCCGTCCTTTATCCGGGTGTCTGCCGGAAGTATCTGCAAAGCTTCAACGCTTGTGCCTCCCGTAACGCCCTTAAGCAAAGCCTTATCCCTGTTCAGATCGATGCTCTTAACAAGTGTTCCGTCCAGACTGTACACATCAAGGAAAGAAAACTCATAATCACTTCTTCTGACAGTTGCAGGATTCGCATCTTCAGGAAGTTCATAGTTTCCGGTAACCATATAATAGATCTTACCGTCATCATATCCTGCAAATGACGCCATATAATAATTCACGGTCTTATCACCATGATTAAGGTGATCAGCTACATTAAAACTAACGGCTGAATACCAGGGCGAATCCTTATAGATCCGGTCCTTCTCTCTTTTGCCGCAGGATGCTGCAGAAAGCAGCATCCCTGCGCACAGAACAATACTTATCAAACGTCTCACACCTATTTCTCCCCAACAGAATGAAATCGTTACTTAACCAATCTTATGATATCTGTCCGATGATTATCAACCCTTCAGCAGTGACCCGATGTCTGCGACATTGAATTTTCTGATCATCTCGAACTTCGACAGATCGGCATTCACTTTATCGATGACTGCCTGCCAGTCGCCTTCGATATTCTCTTTGCCGTTTACGAAAATATCACATGTAAGATAGCCGTCGCGGATATAAGCCTTAACGGAAGCTATGCGCGGATCAGCTGACTTAACCTTCTCGCAGATCCTCTTGGCAGATACATTTTCGCCGTTGGGAAGGACGAGCATTGTGTCCTTTCTTCCCTTTACGTAGACCATGGTGCCTACGATCTTTCCGAGGTCACCTGTAAGGAAATATCCGTCCTTATCAAATGCCCTTGCAGTCGCTTCAGGATCATTGAGATAACCGTGGAAAACATTGGGTCCCTTGATCGCGAGCTCACCTACACCGTCCTCATCAGGATCGATTACTTTCGCATCAACATACTCTAAGAGTGTGCCTGCGCTGTCCATATCGGTAACGTCAGGATAGTCGATCGAGAACCCTGAAGATGTCTCGGATAATGCATACGCATTCATCGGGTTAATACCCTGGTCTATAAATGCCTGACGGATGTCATAAGGCAGGCATGAACCGCCGATAAAAAGATATCTCATCCTGCCGCCCAAAAGCATCTTCAAAGGCACGTTCATTGCCTTCGCTGCCTCACAGAACTTAACGCATACGAGAGGTACCGCACAGAATACGGTAGGCTTTACCATCATCATTTCCTGCGCCATATTCTTGATGTCACCGGTCAGGAAGATCTGGTAACCGAACACGAGTGAATACAGGAAATTGAAGATGGAACCGTATGTGTGATTAAGAGGCAGGAACAGATAGCAGACGTCATTCTCGTTCGCATCGATCCTCTTTGCGAGTGCCTCATAGCTCGAATAGATATTCTTGATCGAGAGCATTACTGCCTTCGGGAAAGATGTGGAGCCGCTCGTAAACACGATCTTTGCGGGCTTATCCTCATCAACGGGTTCAAGCGCGAAGAGCTCCTTGCACTGTGCCTTTCCTTCTTCGATCATCTTATCAAAATCATCTTCGATGCAGATGAATTCAACATCAGTATATTTAGCCTTTACGGCTTCAAGTCTGTCCTCAACAGCCTTGCTGTAGAGCATGCAGGAGATCTCACACTTGGCGATCGCGTAATCAAGGTTATCGCCCATCCAATCCTTTGCAAGTCCGACGCTCAAACCTACATAGTTCATGATTGCAACGTCAGCTATCATCCACGCGAGGGAGTTCGGGCTGTAGATACCGATATTCTTGCCCTTATAGCCGTTATTAACAAGATAGGTTCCGAGGTAATTCACCTTCTCGATGAATTCGCCCATCGTAATACCTACATACTTGCCGTCGACCATCTCGTGGAGGTAATCGTTGTCCTTCCACTTCTCATAGTCCGCTCTTAAAAACTTCTCAAGTTCATTCATCTCTCTATCGTCCTTTCCAAAAGTACATATTCGTAAACGCCGGTAATGTCACCGTTCGCATATGTCTGTGTTAATTTGCCGTCCCTCATGAGCGCGCCGATGCTCGGGAGCCCTGATGCCATAAGTTCCTTCATGATCGCGTAAACGAGCGCTTTTCCCAAACCCCTGTGCTGCTGGTCAACACCCATGTAGAGCATTACATAGCGCTTCGGCTTTTTCTTCGTCATGAGGATCTTCGCGATGTTAACAGGATTGCCCGTGTGATATACGAGATTGCCGTAATCCGGGATCGATACATAGAAGCCCACAGCCTTGCCGTTATAGTATGCGAGCTTGGTCATGCTCATGTTCATTATCTGCTTGTAGCTCATGAAGACCTCTCTGAAATCTTCCTGCTTAACATCCTTGAAGATCGGGAAGTCGCTGTAAAGGTCTGTTACGAGCCTGTAGACATCATCGATGCACTCTGAGAATTCCTCTTCCTTGGGGCTTCTTATCTCATAGCCTGCTTTAAGGAATTCCTGGTAATGCTCTTCGAACTTGGGATTCTTATACTCTTCACCGACGCTTCTGAAAGCATGTGAAGTATAGTGTTCGCAGACTTCAAAGCCGTTATCTTCAAAGAGCTTCAAGTAATAATCTTTGTTGTAAGGCTCGCCTGTGTAAGGTGTCTCAAACTTGTTGATCTTAAGCCTGTACTTGATCCAGAAAGATGCATCGACAGGGCCCTGGATCTTCTCAAAGCCGTTTTCGCTGCAATATGCATATGCGCTGTCGAATAAGAACTTCGTAGCTTCAGCATCATTTACGCATTCGAAAAAGCCGAGATACGCAGTCTTATCGCCCTCATAAGACGTGATGCAGAAACGGCCTTTTGCGTTTCCGTCATCATCGTATACAAGGAATTTTGCAAGCGAGAAATACTTGCTCAAAGGGTGCTCGCCTTTAAGTATTTTCTTTATGGAATCAGGGTCTTCCATGTTGTCGGAAGTATCGTAGATCGCGACAGCAAGCTTCACAAAATCCTTGATGTATTTTTCTTCCTTATCGAACTTAACTAACTTCATGTATCACCGCTCCTTTTTAAGATCTCTATCTTTCCCTTATCGCCGTTCATTCTTATAAGGTCTCCTGTCTGGATCGTCAGCATAAGGTCTTTGACGCCTACGATCGAAGGGATTCCGATCTCTCTTGAGATGATCGCCGTGTGTGAGAGAAGAGAACCTTTCTCAGAGATAACACCCTTTGCCTGCGTCAGAAGGAATACCCAGCCGGGATCAGTCATCTTCGTGATGAGGATCTTATCCTTTACGTCACCTGTGTCGTTAACGTCGGTAATTACAAGCGCTTCGCCCTCGCAGATACCGCCTGAACAGGGCACTCCGAAGAGCTCATTATCCTTAAGTTTCTTGTGGTACGAATTGACGTTAGCATGGCGCTTGTTGAATGGCCCTTCTGCAAAGATCAATCTCGAATAAGGCGGAAGTTCCCTGTAGAGTTTGTACTGGTCCTTGCGGTCAGATACGGTCTTTCTCATGTCCTTGGGATTGCCTGCAAGGTCCAGCGCTTCATCGACCTTCATGTAGTAGATATCGTGGGCTTTCTCTATCAGGCCCTGTTCTTTATACTTCGCTCCGAGTGCGTCTATTATGAGCCTTACGATGCCGTAAATACGGCTCCTGTTAAGCCTCGAGATCTCGCGGTTATAAATTCCCAGAGAACTCTTCTTAACGTAGAACCTCGTAAGCGCATCGTACTTATCTTCAGTGTTCTTCTTCCTGGTAAAGCTGTCCCATGTGGCTTTTAAGCGCTCCATGTCCTTTCTGTACTGGTTGATTCGCCAGTCCAGAAGTTCGGGATTGCTCCTGAAAGTCCTTGATTCGATCTTTAATTCTTCGAGATTGCGGTCGCCGTAAAGTCTTATGTATTCTTTCTTTGCATCTGCAAACTCTTCTTCGGTCATCTCATCTTTCTTTAGAGCGAGCCTTGTTATCTCGATGACGGGCTTCATGCTCTCGATGTCCGAAATGCCGCTTATATATTCGTTGATTTCCTTGTCGTCCTTCTTGTATTTCTTCTTCATCCTGGACTTAAGAAGACCCGTGAAGATGAATGAATACATGTCGTTAAGGAGCGTTACGTCCCAGCAGTCGAAAAGCTTGACCTTCACATCGTTGAAGAGTTTTACGAGTTCTTGAGGCGTAAGAGAAGGATCGAACTTCTTATAGAAATCATCATTGATAACGATGAATTTCTCATTGAGTTTTCTCATGTTCTTCGGCACGGAACAGAGTTCATAAACTGAGTTGAAATATGTTGCGATGCGCGTAATGAAACCGATCTTAACATCTTCTTCGTTATAGCTCTTGTTGCGGACACCCATCATCTCCTGCCAGACAGGAATTATCTTCTTGCTCATCGGCAGGAATTTAATTACCGTGTACCAGTTGCTGATCTTATAGTAAACGCGGCCGTTGACATGCCCTGTCATGTTGAGGAAAACGTCTTCGTGCTTATTTAATTCCTTGTCGTTCTTAAGTACCCTTCTGCATACCCCTTTGAATACGCCGCTGTAAACGAGATCGACAAATGAAGTCGTAAGAGGCGATGAGATGCCCGGGTAACTCTCAACGATATTGCTGTTATCCATTATGAGCGGATCATCAGTCTTCAGAGTCGTAATCGGGCGCACCTGAAGGATGAATATCTCATCGTTTTTAATCGCAAATTCGATATCAAGATATTCGCCGAAGAGAGGCTTCATCTTATCTGAAATACCGATCAGTTCTTCGATCTTATCCTGTGATAAAAGGTCTTCTTTTCCTTCGAAATAACAGATCTTATCAGTGAGATTATAGTAGTAGGAAGTCGTATCAACTTTGGACGAGACTATGCCTTCGCCAAGACCTCTTCCGACGGTAATGACGCTCTCATTTAAGATGCCCTGAGGGTTCGCGGTAAAAAGGACGCCGGACACTTCGGAAGCGATCATGTCCTGAACGATTATGTTCATCCTGATATCCGTGATGTCGATATTCTTCGATTCGGCATAAGCCTTTACGCTGTCGCTGTTAAGGGAGTTTACGATGTCCCTGATCTTGGACGGTACATTTTCGCGCGCGACATCAAGGAAAGTATCGAACTGCCCTGCAAAGCTCTGGAATTCGCCGTCTTCGACGTTGGCAGAACTCCTTACAGAAAAGAGCTTTCCTTTTGAGGGCAGGTCGAACTTAAGGTCCTCCCTGACCGCATCTTCATATGGCACAACGGTAAATGCCGGAACATTGAATCCGTTGTCACGAAGCTTTATCAGATTGTCGATCTTAGAGCCGTACATATCAGATCTTTCCGAAGATTATGAAGCAGACGATGGTAAGCAGCATCGTCGATTCCTGCAGATAGGTGTAGAGCTCGACTTTGTTTACGAGAACGAACTTCTCGGGGTTCTTCATGAACTGGATAAACTTCCATGTCATCCAGGATACGAGAAGGAAGAGAACGCCTACAGAGATCTTGTTGAGGTTCCATACGAGGATAAAGTTCGTGATGATGTCCAGGATCGTTAAGATCATGACAAACTTTGTTGAATCCTTGTAGCCGAAGAGCTTCGAATATGTGGTGTAATCCGTCTCGTCTTTGGGCGCTCTGATCTTTCTGGATACCTCCCAGATAAGTGCCGGGAAATAAAGCGTCCACAACGCCATGATGTTCGTCAGCGAGAACGCCGGAAGATTATACTTCTGAATAGTAAATGAGATGATGTAAAGGTTGATAAAAGCCTGTACCGGATTGTGCGTAATGAGCGCCAGAGGAAGGCTCGGCTGGATCGTCTTTTTCTTGAAGAACCATTTACTCATCAGGTATCCGTAGAAATAAAGTATCGCGAGGAAGATAAGGTTCTCGCGCATAAACGCAATATTAAGACCTATTGCGATCGCCTGCACGATAGCGCAGGAGATTATAACGTCTTTCTTGAGCACGCGTCCGCTCGGCAGGGGCCTGTCGGGGAACAGCTTCTTATCTGTCTCGAAATCTTTTAAGTCGTCAGCAACGCGCAGCCACAAAAGGAACGCGAAGCACGTAAAAGCACCTGTCGCTTCCGCCAATCCGAGATGCACGTCTTTCCATGTGACACCCATGTTCAGAAGGATTATGAAATGGATCTCAAGGAAAAGTATGATTCCTAAGATGATCCTCGGTATTATCGGATAACGCTCTTTATAGTAGATGTAAAGTCTCTTGATCATAAAGCTCTGCCGATCCTTTCTCCGTATCTTACCTTTGTCTCTATCCCTGAAGCGCTCTGCTCCATTATGTCTTTATCTATCTCAACGTTTTTGACCATTATGATCACCGTCGATCCGCCGGGTTCGAAATACCCCTTTTCCTGACCCTTCTCGAAAACATCAGTCCCGTTATCGACTATCCTTCCTATGAGCATCGCACCTACTTCGATATATGCGATGGTGCCGAACTTCTCAGTCTTAAGAAGGTTTACGAGCCTCGTGTTTTCCATGTAAATCTTATGGTTTTTGGAAACCGGGCTTACCGTGTGAAGCTTGCCCTTAATAAATCTCCTGCTGATAAGGCATCCCTTGTCCGGATAACAGAATCTGTGATAGTCATCAACTGTAAGTCTGAATACGAGAGCATATCCGCCGGCAAATTCTTTAGCATTCTCGCTGTCAGCCAGTATCTCATCTGCAGTATATGTTCTGCCCTTGATCCTCATTACAGTATCTTTCTCGATCTCATATACAAGGAGCTTGGAATCAGCAGGTGATATGAGGGCTCCGGGTGTCATATCGACAGGGCGCTTTCCGTAGCGGATCTTGCGCGTGAAAAAGTCCGTGAAAGACTTATATTCCCTGTCCTCGTAATCGCTCATGTCGATGTTGTGTTCTTTGATGAATGCGGGGATCTTTTTTACAGAGCTCTTTTTCGCATTCTTCGACGCATAGATATTGGACACGAAGGGAGATACAGCGATTCCCAGGAAGATCCTGCCCACAGGGTTGTTGTACAGGAAATCGAGCTTTCCTGCCCCGTACTGGACTATGTCTTCATAAGTCTTTGTCTTGCGGTCGTAGATCTTCATAAGCAATCAGATAAAAACCAGATATAAAACGAGAAGTGCTATGGCCAGGATGCCGAAGACCGCATACCAGATTCCCTTGGGCTTTACGACCTTGATCTTTAATACCTGAAGGACAGATACGATAACGATCGCTGCCCTCATTACCCATAAAAAGATGTTCTCTTCCAAAGGGAGCTTCAACAAATACAGCAGCGGGAAAATCAGCGCGGTATATGTTACCGGCAGACCTGTGTAATACTTAATGGCCTTCTCGCTGTCTGCGGTATCGATATTAAAGTATGCGAGCCTTGCAACGCCTGCAAGCGCGAAGATCATGAAAATAACAATGTCCCTTATCCTGGTCAATCCCATCTGCATAAAGATGCTAATAGGAAGAGCGATGAAGCTCATCGTATCGACAATGGAATCGAGCTCTATTCCGAACTTCTTCTCTTCTTCAGTTCTCTTGCATCTTCTCGCGACCATGCCGTCGAAAAGATCGCAGATACCGGCTACCATAAGGCAGCAGATCGAATAATTAATGTTATCCGTAGTAAACGCAAGGAACATACCGAGCACTGCAAGGATGAGTCCTGCATATGTTAAGATTACCGACTTATTCCACTTGCCGACGATCATGTTATTCACCGTCCTTTAATGTAACTACTCCCGTGCTTCCGTCAATCGTGATGATCTGTCCGTCAGTGATCCTGCTCATTGCATCTTTGCAGCAAACGATCGCGGGTATTCCGTATTCTCTGGATACGATAGCGGCATGGCAAAGAATTCCGCCGTACTCGGTTACGATTCCAGAGAGGATCGCAAACTTCGGCGTCCATCCTGTATCCGTAAATCTCGTTACAAGGATATCGTCCTGCTGAAGTCTGTCGATCTGGGTAAAGTCTTCAATGACTCTTGCAACGCCGGTGATTTTTCCGTTGTTGGCGCCCAAGCCCTTGATCGTATTCTTGTTTGAGCTTTCCGCGATAACACTGAAATCATGTCCGATCTCGTTATCACTTATGTAGTTCCTGTAAGCATTGTAATAGAACTTGTTTCTCGTGATAATGTCATTTAAGTCTTCTTTTGTCTTATTTCCGGAGATGTAATCCCAGAGGTTTCCAACCTTTAAGAACCATACGTCTTCGACCTTTCCGAGCACACCGTCAGACACTAACTTCTTCGCATACTCGATCGTGTACATACGGAGCATGTAATAGAACCTTGTTGATACATCGCGGAACTCTTCACGCCACCAGAGCATCCTGCGCATCTTGGCGACCTTGTCCTCGATCTTCTTATACTTGCCGGAAGATACTGTTGTCTTAAGGTTCTCTAAGATCTTGGTATAGACCTCAGTTCCTCTTTCCTTATCTTTCTCGGGTGAGTAAGAATCGTCGAGTAATGCCATATCCTTTACCATTGCGACCATGACCTGAGGCTCTTCGTAATAGCAGGGATATGTGATGTCGAGTTCCTTATCGGAGTGATATCCGTATTCGTCAATGAGTTTTTTGACAAGCGGCATGTTGAACTTGTCGCTGTTAAGATTTTTCGCGATCTCTTCTGCGGAATTGTCTTTCCAGAAAGAGGCAGTCTCTTCGTTTTCTCTTATCTTTCTCGTGATGTCCCACATCTCGTAAAAAGGCAGGAGGTGTGAGATGTTATCGATGCTGCCTAAGAGCGAGAGATATTCGCTCTCTGAGACATACTTCAGAAGGCTGTCCTTATAAAGCGACTGGTGGATCGTGTTGATGAAGATCTGGTGGAAATATGTAGTCTCGGATCTCAGGTAAGTCTCATGAGTGATCCTGTAGAACTCCTTCGTGATATCTTCGATCGTGCCTTCATCAAGATGCTTTTTGTATTCGAAATAAAGATCTAAAAGTTCCTGCTTATAACGCTCGGAATTAAGTCTTCTGTCCTTTAAGAGCTTATTCTGTTCGATAACGATCGGCAGAAGATGCAAAAGAACCTTGGGTGTTGCGCCCGTTGTCTTGCCGTCGCCTTCGTAGTTGCCGACGATACCGTATTCATTGTCGAACTCTTTTTCCTTATATCCGACGATCTGTTCCATCGCTCTCTTTACAGCGGTAAGATTCCAGTAGCATCTTCCGTAATACATCTCGCCTAACTTCTTAGGGAGCTGCTCGTCCTTTAAGATCTTGGAATCAACGATGAATCTTCTTAAGGAGTATTCCCAGATGTATTCATAAAGGCTCCACATGTAAGGTGTGCAGACAGTAGCTGAAACGCCGCCGTCCTTAAAGTCTGCTGTAGTCCAGAGATCATTGATGCCGGAATAATTGAGCTTTGTGATCCTTCTCGACTGAAGGATGAATAACTCATCGTCCTTGATCGCAAATTCGATATCGCAGGGATATCCGAATTTCTGCTGGATACTTGCAAATACCTTCGCATACTTCTCAACGTTTGCTTCCGAGATAAGTTTGTTATCGGACTTTCTGTCAGTTTCCTTATTGTCATACCAGTTGTAGTAGTACTGCTCAGGAACCGTCTTGCCGCTAACGATATCCTCGCCAAGACCCTCCGACACTTCGATGAGCATTGTCTTGTCATTGCCGGTAACAGGGTCGATTGTAAAGCAGATACCGCTCTTATCCGACTGAACCATCTCCTGCACTACGACAGACATCTTGAGATCGTTCGTATCGATCTTGCGGTTAACGAGATAGCTTAATATGATCTCACTAAACATTGACTTGTAGCAGTCGATGACTCTTTCCTCAACGTCTTCAGGCTTTGTATTAAGGAATGTCTGATACTGGCCTGCGAAAGAGAACTCATCCAGGTCTTCCTTCGTGCCGCTGCTTCGTACCGCATAGAGCTTATCTGCCTTAAGCAAAGACTTGATCTCTGAGCTGATATTTCCGGGCAGCTTTATCTTGCCAAACAGATCGTTCAAGCCCTCTGAAGTCTGCTTGACATTGTCCTTGTTAAGCTTGGAGACTGCCTCTTCAATTATCTTTTCGGGCTCGCCCTTAATAGTCTCATCGTAAGTATCGCTGTCCAGGACAAAACCGTCCGGAACATTGAACCCTTCCTGCTTCATGAGCAAAAGGAACTTACCCTTATTGCCGAGCTTGCCGTTTTCGTTTTCTGTGCCGCCTAATCTTACTAACATAAATTTGGATTTTCCTTAAAACATATTTTTTCGCAGGTGCATGAAATAGAGCATCATGTTCAGGAACAGATGCGTAGCAGCACCTACGAGTACATACAACAGATAAAGTCCGATGCCGAGCGGGTAGAACATCCACACGACAAGAGCAACTCCGAATACTGAATCAGCCTGATCTAAGAAAATGAAGAACACCTTCCAGAAGCCGCTTACTGATTTGCCCGGAGTGATATCAAGTCTCCTCTTAAGAAAGCTGTTCGGCAGCTCGAAAAGCGAATATCCGAGGCCCAGCAACACACCAATGAGGAGATTAAAAGGGATAGTATTTTCATGGTTCTGATAGAAGAAATTCAGATCGTGCAGAGCACCAGTCTGGCACGCAAATCCCCACAGGACCGAAAACAACGTATTGAAAAGTATATATCCCAGCATGCCCTTCCATGTCTTGTTGTCACCGAAGAGCCTTTTGCCGTCAACGAAATTCTTACCGAAATCTATAGGTTTAGCTATTGCCTTTAGGATAGGCAGCTTACACCATAACATTACCATCACCCCTGCCAGTATTGTCGGCACGAGGGTAACGTACATCATCCCAATAACTCTCAACATAACTTCCTCCACGACTATCCTACCACAACGCCCATGAAGCACCAAATTATAATTAACATATTATGGAAATTGGTAAATCAGTTCTGCGCGCCTGCAGCGGCCGGTGCTTTCCCGACTTTTAACAGGAACTTCCATACCGTAACAAGCACTATCGAAGCTGCGCCTGCTACTAGAACACTGACCTGGCCTGAAGCTATCAATGAACCGTCGTGATAGTACTTTAAATATTCCAGAAGGAACCTTACGACAGTTAACAGCGCAAGGATCACATATATTGCGGCGATCTTGTTCTTTATTTTCCTGATGAGTATCAGATTTATAACAAACATTGCGATAAACACAACCATGTCGATTATCTGCGCAGGAAAATAAGAACCGCCGTTTGCGCCTGAATAGACTATTGCAAAAGGTCCTTCATAATCTTTCCCGTGGCAGCACCCTCCGAAGAGACATCCGGTTTTCGCAAGGCCATACATCAAAGGTGCCGTTGCGATGAACGATGCCATGACGCTTTCGGGCTTGTCCTTTATGATAAGGCCTGAAACAAGAACTCCCAGGATCATGCCGACAACAGCTCCAAGGCCTGAGAAACCAAGCGCTCTGGGATCGTTAGATATCAACATATTCCCCATTACCGAATTAGTCACTGTGAAAACAGAGGTCAGAATGCAAGTGTATAAGATCGTGTGCTTCGTGACTCCGGCTTTGCGCATGAGATAAATTGCAACTGCGAATCCTATAGCGACTGATGTTAATACCAGCAATCCATAAGGAGACCAGGCCAGTTCAGGTATATAGATCTTCATAGGAATTACCCCGGCATATGGCATGTGGCGCAGGTATAGACACAGTATGCAATGATCGCTATGAGTATTACTGCAACAGTTATTGCCATCGCGATGTATACCCACAATAAGATTTTCGCGAACCTGTTCTCTCTGAACTTTGCTCTGGCAACGATCACGAGAACCCAAGCCGCTTCAAAAGCCACAGAACTGAATGCTGACAGAATTTTGAAGATAATATTCTGAGTTTCATAATTGACAAAAGCAGAATAAACATATGTGACTATTGCTGAAACAATGGATGCCGCATACAAGCCCAGCGAGATATAGCAAAGCAAATCTGCTTTCTTTTTTCTTGCAGCATAATCCACCTGCGGCATTGCCGCTGTTACTGGCATTGCAGGTTCCTGCTGTACAGGTTCGTAATATGTAGGCTGATTATCCATATTAAGTGCCTCCTTCGTTCTGATTAACCTGGAATGTGGCCACAGTGAGAAATGCAGTATGCGCAATAACCGATGAGCGCAACAGAAAATGCTATCACAACCGATATATGGAACCACAATAACACCTTAGCAAACTTACTTTCACTGAAATTAATTCTGGCAACGATCGCGAGAACCAGAGAAGACTCATAAGCTGCAACAACGGATGCGCACGCTAAAAAGAATATGTCATTCATTTTCGCATCATTTACCAAGGGATAAGTTAAAAATATGCCTGTGGCAGAAAGAACTGCAGCCAGGAATAATCCCAGAGAGAACCCGCAAAAGATATTAGCTTTGCTCTTACTTTTGACAGAGGTTTTCGTTTCCTTCTGCAATGTATTGTCTGTAGTCTGATTATCCATATTCCTGACCTCCATCGCTTAGATTCCCATTGTTGTGCCACTGCAACAGGAAAACATAAATACGATTTTGAGAATGAATAGCAGTATGGCTAACACGCCTGTCACGACGTATGTGATTATCAATGCTTTGGCAATGCGGTTTATTTCAGTTATCTCTTCAGAATAAATTGCAGATGCCAGACCAGCCGCAAACGAGAAAACCGGGATATAACCTTCGTAACTCTTCAGCAAACCTGAGAACTCAAATACACCGAAGTAAACCAAACAAAGCGACAGTATTGAAAAGACATACAATAGCACAGATAAAATGCAGAACACTTTAGATCTGATTCTTGCGGCGTCACTAACCTGCGGCTTGGCCGTTATAGCAGTCATCGCAGGTTCCGGCTGCAAAGGTTCATTGTCTGTAGTCTGATTATCCATATTCAGTACCTCCTTAAATGGCGGTATCAAATTGAAAGGTTCCTGTCTACTTAGCCGCATAATACGACGAAATTGCTTTGATAGTCAAACTAATTTTCGGCAAAGGTGTGGCAAGTTTGGGTTTGAGGGTGTTTTGGGATTTTATTTTTCCGTAAAAAGTTCCGGCTATGTCGGACAAATATCCGGAATTCCGGATCTGCATAACAGTAATTCCGGAAAAAGTTCCGATAGTCGGACTTTTTTCGGAATTTCAATCGCATAGATTAAGCATGGATGAAGAGAAGATTCTCAGCAGATTATTCCGCCGCCGACAACGCAGCCGTTCTCATCGTAGAATACGGACGACTGTCCTGGCGACACGCCTTTTACGGGCTCATCAAGGACGATCTTCACCTTGCCGCCGCCCAGATATTCGACTGTTGCGGGACGCTCGGTCTGATGGTATCTGGCCTTGGCAAAGCAGCGTATCTTCCCGCCTTCAGAAGGCTCGGGAACACTTTGGAAATTAACATCTCTGCAGCAGAATGTATCAACCAGAAGGTCATCTTCAGTGCCGAGCACGACAGTGTTATTCTCAGGGCAGATCTTAACGACAAAAGCCGGAACGCCTAAAGCGATCCCTAAGCCTTTGCGCTGGCCGACTGTGTACTGGTGAATGCCCTTGTGCTTGCCTAAAACATTGCCTTCAAGATCAACGAAGTTGCCTTCTCCGGGCAAAGTTCTGTCAGTGTGTTCACCAATAAAATCAGTATATCTTCCTTCAGTGACGAAGCAGATCTCCTGCGATTCAGCTTTGTGCGCACAAGGAAGTCCTGCCTCTTCAGCGATAGCGCGGACTTCGTCTTTGGTGTACTTGCCAAGAGGCATCAGTGTGCGCGCGAGCTGCTCCTGCGTAAGTTTATAGAGCATGTATGTCTGGTCTTTGCCGATGTGCGAAGCCTTGCGCACGGCATATCTTCCATTCGGGAGCTTGTCGATATAAGCGTAGTGGCCCGTAGCGACATAGTCCGCACCGAAGATATCGGCGAGTTCCATGAGCTTTGCCCACTTAACATAGCGGTTGCACTCGATGCACGGATTGGGCGTGAGGCCCTCAAGATATGCGTCAACAAAGGGGGTTACAACGTTTTCTTTGAAAAGAGAGGTGCAGTTATGCGGATGGTATCTGATGTCCAGGATCTCGCAGATGCGCCTTGCCTCGTCGATCTCGCAGCACCTGCTGTCGCCGTCCTCATCGGATCCCCAGACGCGGAGCGTAACGCCAATGACTTCCATGCCCTGTTGCTTCAGCAGATAAGCTGCAACAGCGCTGTCAACACCGCCCGACATTCCGACAATAACTTTGGTCACTTTACTTGCTCTCTTTAAGGTATATTTTCGCCTGATATTGTTTCACATTTGGAGAATAAGAGCAATCAGCATGTTATTTATTCACTGAAAAACACACCTACAGACAAATCATCCGTTTTTTGAGTTTTTATATGTAGGTTTTAGCGTTTTGATGCTCGAAAATAACTAAACCTACAGACATTTTTGCGGATAACCGGCTTATTATCTGTAGGTTTCCCCTCATTTAAAGCTTTTCGCGTCTAAACCTACATATAAATCTAATGATTTTCGCGTTTTTGTCTGCAGGTGGTCTTAATAGGCGTTTTTAAAGCACACGAAAAAGAGGCCGCCCGAAGGCAGCCTCCTTAAAGATCTTATTTCCTCTTGACCGGTATCCAGATTGCGCTCTTGTAATCTGCCGCAGCGGGATCACCGTCGGCATACCACTCGACATTTGCGTTGCCGGAGAGCTCGTAGTCGGGATTGCCGGGAAGCCACTCTGTGAAGATCTTTGTGTTTACCGACTGCAGAGCGCCGGGGCACGGACCTGTGATATCGAAGACCGCCCAGTCGCCTACGGGGAACTCATAAAGTTCCATGCCGAGAGGTACCTCGCCACCCTTGTATTCGCCGGCGATAAGATATCTGAACTTTGTGGATCCGATGTCATCGATGCAGATGCCGAACTCGCCGATGCGGTTGTCCAAAACTGCCTTCTCGTACTCGTTTGCGGGTTCCTTGCCGGCCTCAACATTTGAGAGATACTTCTCTACCATCTCGCCCCAGAACTTGGGGATCTCGGCGTAAGAGGTCTCGCTGTCGAAGATTTTCTGAAAGCCTATTACCTTTAAGCCATCCTTAGGTGTGACCTTATAATCCATTTTGTCTCCTCCTTGAACAGTTATATTGATCCTTACGGGAAGGAACTGATTGAACGGCGCGCCTGAGCGGACCTGCGAAGGCGTTGCTCCGTGGAAGCGCGAGAATGCTTTGGTAAAACTCTCGGGTGTCTCATAGCAATAGCGGTAAGCGATATCGATAACCGGATCTTCCGTACTTCTCAGGTCGATCGCTGCCTGATACAGCCTGCGGTTTCTGATGTATTCGCCGACGTTATAACCCGTCATGAACGAGAAGCCGCGCTGCAGAAAGATCGGCGAGATGAAAACCTTGCCGGCGACATCCTGTACACTGATGTCCTCTTCAAGATTATCCTCGATAAACTCAATCGCTGCCCTGATGCCTGTGAGCCATTCCACGTCCCGTTCCTCCTTCCTTTGATGATGTCAGTATAACTTCAGGAAGATATCCTCTCCTGTCATTTCCGAAACTATTTTGTCCGTACTACTTAAGCCTGATCTTAAAGCAAAGCGGTTTATCTTCTGCAGGCTCTTTGTCAATCGTGATCCTGAGTCCTTCCTCAGCACTCGAAAAGCCCGTCACTCCAATCCCTCCAAGCACTTGGACGCCTGTCACATCAACATCTTTCAACGACCTGATGCAATATTCAGTACCTGAAGGCTTCATGCAGAAAGCGTAAAGATATCCGTCCTTACAGGTAAAACGGTAATCGGAAGAAGTAAACTCCTTTTCATCGTTGTCCATAAAGGATCCCGCCACGTTATTTACTTCGCCCTCGCCGAAGACTTTCCACGGAGTTGTACCGTAGATACCTTCGCCGTTTATCTTCATCCAGGCGCCGATCGCTTTAAGGACCAAAGTCTCTTCAGAAGTTATCGTGCCGTCGGGCTTGGGACCGACGTTAAGGAGCAGCATTCCGTTCTTGCTGACGATATCTATGAGGTCACATATTATCTGCCTTGAAGGCTTGAATTCATTATCTTTGATGTATCCCCACGAGAGCCTCCCGATTGCAGTATCAGTCTGCCACGGGGAAGGCGCGATCCCTGTAAGAGCACCGCGCTCGACATCGTATGTGGCAACATCACGAGGCATCGAATCGTGCTTGAAATTTATTGTTACTTCCCTGCCCCATTCATCTGCGCGGTTATAGTAGTATGCGCAGACCTTTTTAAGATAAGGCTTGAAATCATTGTTCTGTATCCATGAATCGAAATAGAGAATTGAAGGCTTCAGGCGGTCGATCATCTCGCATGTTCGGACAAGCCAGTCGTCAAGGAAATCCTTATCAGGCGGGCACGCATCAACATCATCTATAGTCTTGAAAACTTCCGTGCCTGAAAGCTCCGGGCAAAGATAAGCAGGACCGTAGAAATCGCTGTAAGCCTCATCGTTAACATCACAGTCGATCGTGCGTCCCATGTTCATGAAGAAGTAATGCTCGGCTCTGTGATCTGATGCGCAGAATTCAAGGCCGCGCTTATCGCACGCATGCTTTATCTCCAGTGCGACATCCCTGCAGGGACCCATTTTCGCGGCGTTCCAGCGGTTAAATGAAGTCTCATACATCGCAAAGCCGTCGTGGTGTTCGCACACCG
>JAEEGF011474607.1_pt1 | contig 45494 bp, 34 predicted proteins | sample 9134171 | NCBI WGS metagenome assembly JAEEGF01 (sample SAMN16246542, study PRJNA631951) | gut metagenome | biome: gut microbiome; feature: rumen; material: AP-attached | host: Bos | place: Iran: Karaj | collected 2018-10
CGAGAGCGCCATCCGCATCACCCACCTGCCCACGGGCCTGGTGGTGGAGTGTCAGGACGAGCGCAGCCAGTATAAAAACAAGGATCGGGCCATGCAGATCCTCCGCTCCAAGCTCTATGAGATGGAGCAGGCCAGACAGAACGCCGCCGTGGCCGCCGAGCGGAAGAGCCAGATCGGCTCCGGCGACCGGAGCGAGCGCATCCGCACCTACAACTTTCCCCAAAACCGGGTGACGGATCACCGTCTGGCGGGGGACAGCAAGAATTTCAACATCGACCGGATCATCAACGGCGAGCTGGACGAGCTGATCGACGCCCTGGTGACGGCGGATCAGGCGGCGAAGCTGGCGGGAAATGCGGAATTCGGGATGCGGAATTCGGAATGATGGAAACGAGAGTATTTACGAAAAGCGAAGAACTGCCGGAGGCCGCGGCGCTCCTCCGGGCGGGGGAGCTGGCGGCCGTGCCCACCGAGACGGTGTACGGCCTGGCCGGCAACGGCCTGGATCTGCGCGCGGTGGAGGCCATCTACGAGGTCAAGGGCCGCCCCGCGGTGAAGCCCCTGTCCCTCATGGTGCCGGACGCGGCGGCGATGGAGCTGTATTGCGAGGACGTACCGCCCCAGGCGAAGGACCTGGCGGCGCGCTTCTGGCCAGGGCCGCTGACCGTCGTGCTGCGGGCGAAGCCTCTGGTACCGGAGCTCGTCCGCGCCGGGGGAGAGACCGTGGGCCTGCGCTGCCCGGATCACCCCCTGACGCTTGCGCTGCTGCGGCTGACCGGCCTCCCCTTCGCCGCCCCCTCGGCCAATCCCAGCGGGGCGGAGAGCCCCAAAACAGCGGAGCGGGTGCGGGACTATTTTGACGGGAAGATCGCCGCCGTCGTGGACGGCGGGCCCTGCGGCCTGGGGCGGGAGTCCACCGTCCTGGACATGAGCCGTACGCCCTATCGGGTGCTGCGCCGGGGGGCTCTGCCGGAGGAGACGATCGCCGACGCGCTGGCGGACGCCATGGACATCGTGGGCGTCACCGGCGGCAGCGGCAGCGGAAAGACCACCGCCCTGCGGGAGCTGGAAAAGCGCGGCGCGCTCGCCGTGGACTGCGACGCGGTGTACCACGAGCTGCTGGAGACGAGCCCCGCCCTCCTGGCGGAGATCGAGGCGCGCTTCCCCGGCACGGCGGAGGGCGGCGTCCTGCGGCGCAAAAAGCTGGGGGAGATCGTGTTCCGGGACGAAAAGGCCCTTGAAGATCTCAACCGCATCACCCACCGGCACGTCACCGAAGAGGTGCGCCGCCGTCTGCGCGAGCACGCCATGGCCGGCGGAACCCTGGCCGCGCTGGACGCGGTGGAGCTGCTGGCCAGCCCCCTGGCGGCGCGCTGCGACTTCACCATCGGCGTGATCGCCGACGAGGAGAAGCGCGCCGCGCGCATCATGGCCCGGGACGGGATCAGCCGGGACTACGCCCTGCTGCGCATCCGGGCCCAGCGGCCGGACGGCTATTTCCGGGAGCGCTGCGGCGCGATCCTGGAAAACAATGGGGACGAAGCAACATTCATTTCAAATATCAACAAAATATTGGAGGAGAATCTGCACCATGGATGAACTGAGAAGCAAGCTTTTCTACGAGCAGAAGAACGGCTACGACCTGATCGGCACCGAGGAGCGCCTTGCGGTGGAGGACTACTGCAAGGGCTACATGGAGTACCTGGACAACTCCCGCATGGAGCGGGAGGCCGTGGTCAACGCCATCGCCCTGGCCGAGAAGGAGGGCTTTGTGGAGTACGTGCCCGGCATGGCCCTCAAGCCCGGCGACAAGGTCTACAAGAACAACCGGGGCAAGGCCTTGATCCTGGCCGTCATTGGCAAGAAGCCCCTCAACGAGGGCGCGGTGATCGCCGGGGCCCACGTGGACTCCCCCCGCATCGACCTCAAGCAGGTCACCCTCTATGAGCAGGACGAGCTGGCCTACTTCAAGACCCACTACTACGGCGGCATCAAGAAGTACCAGTGGGTCACCATCCCCCTGGAGCTCCACGGCGCCGTGGCGCTGAAGAACGGCGAGGTGATCTCCGTGGTCATCGGCCGGGAGAAGGACGAGCCCAAGTTCGTCATCACCGACCTGCTGCCCCACCTGGCCGCCGACCAGATGAAGAAGACCATGTCCGAGGGCTTCACCGGCGAGGGCCTGAACATCCTGCTGGGCTCCGCCCCCTATGCCGACGAGGGCAAGGATCGGGTGAAGCTGGCCGTCATGAGCATCCTCAACGACATGTACGGCATCACCGAGGAGGACTTCCTCTCCGCGGAGCTGGCCGCCGTGCCCGCCTTTGACGTGTGCGAGATCGGCCTGGACCGCTCCCTCATCGGCGGCTACGGCCACGACGACCGGGTCTGCGCCTATGCGGAGCTGAAGGCCCTTTTCGACGTGGAGGAGCCGGAGCGCACCTGCGTTTGCATCCTGGCCGACAAGGAGGAGACCGGCTCCGACGGCGTTACCGGCATGCAGTCCGCCTGCTTCGACGTGTTTATGAAGGATCTGTGCGAGAGCCAGGACGTGCCCCTGCGCCGCTGCTATGAAAAGAGCTTCTGCCTCTCCGCCGACGTGTCCAACGCCTTCGACCCCCTGTACCCCGAGGTCTCCGAGAAGCGCAGCGACTCCAAGGTGAACTACGGCATGGCCATCTGCAAGTTCACCGGCGCCCGGGGCAAGGGCGGCACCAGCGACGCCTCCGCCGAGATCGTGGCCTATCTGCGCCGCCTCTACGAGCGCGAGGGCGTGGTCTGGCAGATGGCGGAGCTGGGCAAGGTGGATCAGGGCGGCGGCGGCACCATCGCCAAGTACATGGCCAACCGCAACATCGACACCATCGACGCCGGCGTTCCGGTGCTGAGCATGCACGCCCCCTTCGAGGTGGTGGCCAAGTTCGACTGCTACATGACCTACAAGGGCGTGCTGGCCGCCTACGCGGACAAGTAAGTTTTCAGGATTCAGTTTCAGAAATATAAAGCGGGCGAATGTGCTGCTTTCGGCACATTCGCCCGTTTTTCATATCTAGGACGGAAAAGTATCCCGCAAGATTTTCTCGGCCTTATCGGCCTGCATTTTGAAACCGATGCGTTCTGCAACCTGGGCGACGAGGAACATGCCCAACGCGGTCAGCGGTCCGATCCAGCCGTCCCCCGGCCTGTGGAACAGAAGCAGCAGGAAGAAGAAACATGCGACGCCCACGAACCAAAAGCGCATAAAGGGCCGCGCATAGTTGTTCAGCTCCATCTTCAGCTTGAGATGAGAGCCGTGCTCTGCGGGCGCGACGCTGCCGTAAATGATGATGCTGGAACCATAGCGCATCGTGGCGCCGGAGTGTAGCCCGATCTCAAAGGAATCCCGTCCCACAGTGCCCCAGAAAAGGCGGGGAGTCTCTTTCTTCCAGGGCTGCATGGTAGGCTCGGTCATGCTGTTGACGGTGTCCATCACCGTCCGGGGATCCTTCCAGGTGTCCCAGCTCAGCTCACGGCGGGGGAGAAGCATCGTATTCACTTCCTTTTTTGGCACAGCCTGTTTTTTGCGGGAAAACCGGGCACAATAGCGCCGAGGTGATTTCATGGACGAAATGAAAGAGCTGGGCGCGGCGAAGGCGGGGAGCATCCACTGTCTCAGCATCGTGGGGCAGATCGAGGGACACCAGACCCTGCCCGAGGACGCCAAGGCCACCAAATACGAGCATATCCTGCCCCTGCTGGCGGCCATTGAGGAGAGCCCGGAGATCCGGGGCCTGCTGATCCTGCTGAACACCATGGGCGGCGACGTGGAGGCGGGCCTCGCCATGGCGGAGATGATCGCCGGAATGCAGACGCCCACGGTCTCCCTGGTGCTGGGCGGCGGCCACAGCATCGGCGTGCCGCTGGCCGTGGCCGCCCGGCGCAGCATGATCGTGCCCTCGGCGGCCATGACGGTGCACCCGGTGCGCCTCAACGGCGTGGTCATCGGCGTGCCCCAGACCTACAACTACTTCGCCCGCATCCAGGAGCGCATCGTCCGCTTCGTCACGGAGCACTCCCGCATCAGCCGGGAGGACTATCTGCGCCTCATGACCAACACCGACGAGCTGGCCAACGATGTGGGCAGCGTCCTGGACGGGGAGGAGGCGGTGCGCCTGGGCCTCATCGACCAGATCGGCGGCCTCTCCGACGCGCTGCGCTGGCTCCATGGGGAGATCGAAAAAGCCTGAACGCTGTCCTTTGTGATTCTGACGCGCCGGAGACGCAAATTGTTCCGCCTATCGGGCAACAAAGCAGTGCCACTCTTCCTCGCAGCGGTGCTCCAGGATCGTGAAGCCCGCCTGCTCGATGGCGGCGCGAACCTCGTCCTGCCGCCCCTCGATGATGCCGGAGCTGATCCAGACCCCGCCGGGGGCTAGGAAGCCGCGCACATGGCGGGCGAGGGGGATGATCACGTCCGAGACGATGTTGGACAGCACCAGCTCATAGCCTCCGCCGAAGCTCCGGCGCAGAGAGGCGTCGGTCAGGATGTCCCCGGCGCAGGCGGTGAGCCGATCTGGGCCGATGCCGTTCAGGGCGGCGTTGGCGCGCACCACGTCCGGCGCCTTGGGGTCGATGTCGCAGCCCAGGCAGCGCTTCGCCCCCAGCACCAGGGCCCCAATGCCCAGGATCCCGCTGCCGCAGCCCAGGTCCAGCACCTGGGTATTTTGGTTTACATAACTTTCGAGCGCCGCCAGGCACATGCGGGTGGTGGGGTGGCTGCCGGTGCCGAAGATGAGACCCGGATCCAGCCGCAGGGGGATCCGCCCGTCCTCGGGCACGGGCTCCCACTCGGGCACCACCACCAGCTTTTCGCCCACCTGGATGGGCTTGTAGTATTCCTTCCAGTTGTTTTCCCAGTCGCTGTCGTCCACGTAGCTCACGCCGACCTTGCCGTAGGCGGCGCGGATCTGCCGCAGGGAGTCCTGCCCGGCCTCGTCGTCGGTCAGGTAGCACTTGATGCGGCTGAGACCGGCGTATTTCTGCTCCAGCTCCTCGTCCACATAGTCCCAGTAGGCGTGGTTGTTCTCCAGAAAACTGCGGAAATCCGCCTCGTTTTCGATGACGAAGCCGCCGACCCCCATGGCGGCCATCTCCTCGCAGCGGCGGTCGAGCTCCCGCTCGGGGGTGTCCACGATCACTTCGATATAGCGCATATTCTTTCTCCTTTTTGTTTCCCGATCAGAATGAGAGGCTCTCCCCGGCCCCAAACAGCGTCCAGGGCCAGCTCTCCGGCGGCGGGAGGGTGAAGGCGAGCCTTTCCCCGGAAATGGGGTGGGGGAAGGCGAGGGCCGCCGACCAGAGGGCCAGGCCGCAGTCCTTCACGGCGCTGCCGTATTTTTTGTCGCCCGCCAGGGGAAAGCCCCGGGAGGCGAACTGCACCCGGATCTGATGGCTGCGCCCGGTCTCCAGACGAACGCGCAGCAGGCTCAGCCCCTGGCGCGTGTCCAGCAGGCGGTAGGAGAGGACGGCCTCCCGTACGCCCTTTCGCATCCGCCGCACCACGAAGCTCTTGTTTTTCGCAGCGTCCCGGTACAGCAGATCCCGCAGCTCTCCGGAGGCCTCCGGCAAGCCGGCGACCACGGCCAGATATTCCTTTTGCAGCTTCCCCGCCGCGATGGCGGCGGAGAGCCCCGCGGCGGCTTGCCGGGTTCTGGCGTAGACCATCAGCCCGCCGGTCTCCCGATCCAGGCGGTGGACGCAGTAAAGCTCGCCGCCGACCGCCTGACGCAGCAGCTCAGGCATCCCGCCCTCCTCGGACAGGACGCCCGCCGGCTTTTCGCAGACCAGCAGATTCGGATCCTCGAATAAGATGTTCATAGCATCACCTGGAAGCATTGTACCGCAAAGCGGCGCGCTTTTCCAGTCTTTTCCGCAAGGAGTCGGAAAGACTGCGCTTTTGCTTGCAAAGAGGCGCGCTTTGTGGTAAAATTAACCTATGGAAATATGCGAAAAAGGAGCTGTCTTGTATGGGCGTTTCCCATATTCTCGCATTATTGGGCGGCGTGGCGCTGTTCCTCTTCGGCATGAGCCTGATGGGGGACGGCCTGAAGCGCGTGGCCGGCAACAAGATGGAGATGGTGCTCTATCGGCTGGCGGGCACGCCGCTGCGCGGCGCTCTGCTGGGTACCGGCGTTACCGCCGTGATCCAGTCCTCCTCTGCCACCTCCGTAATGGTGGTGGGCTTTGTGAACTCCGGCATGATGAAGCTCAAGCAGGCTCTTCCGGTGATCCAGGGCGCGCTGATCGGCACCAGCATCACCGGCTGGATCATCGCGCTCTCCAGCGTGTCCGGAGCAAGCTGGGCGACCCTGTTTTCCACCTCCACCCTGGCCGCAGTGATGGCGGTGGTGGGCATCCTGCTGCGCATGTTCTCCAAGAAGCAGACGCAGCGCCACGTGGGGGACATCCTGCTGGGCTTCGCAGTGCTGATGTTCGGTATGCAGGACATGAGCGGCGCGGTCGCACCCCTGAAGTCCGACGAAAACTTCACCCAGATGATGACGGCCTTCTCCAACCCGCTGCTGGGCATCCTGGTGGGCGCGGCCTTTACCGCCGTGCTGCAGAGCGCGTCTGCCGCGGTGGGCATCCTGCAGGCCCTGTCCATGACCGGCGCGATCCAGTTCCACACCGCTTTTCCGCTGATCCTGGGCATTGCCATCGGCTCCTCGGTGCCGGTGCTGCTCTCGGCGCTTGGCGCCAAGGTGGACGGCCGCCGGATCGCCGCGTCGTACCTGACCATTGAGATCCTCGGCGCGCTGATTTTTGGCGTGCTGTACTACGCGCTGAACGCCGCCTTCCGGTTCCCGATCCACGATCTGGAGATGAACCCGGTGAACATCGCGCTGGTGAACACCCTTTTCCGTGTGGCCACGGCGGCGGTGCTGCTCCCTGCGGACGGCCTGCTGATCCGGCTGGTCTCCCGCATCGTGCGGCAGCGGCCGGATGAAGAGGAGGAGCAGGGCGAGCTGGATCGTCTGGACGAGCGTTTTCTGCAGCACCCGGCTCTGGCGGTGGAGCAGAGCCGCCTGACCGTCAACGCCATGGCCCAGGCCTCGCTGAAAAATATCAAGCTGGCCATCAGCCTGCTGGATGAATACAGCGATGCCAGGATGCGGAAGGTGGAGCAGCTGGAGGATCTGGTGGATCGCTACGAGGACAAGCTCGGCACCTACCTGGTGAAGCTGAATGTCCATGAGCTCGACCGGAAGCAGAACGAGAGCGCCTCCAAGTATCTCCACACCCTGACCGATTTTGAGCGAATCAGCGACCACGCCATGAACATCGGCACGGTTGCCCAGGAGATCAAGGAGAAGCAGATCCATTTCTCCGACCAGGCGAAAAAAGAGCTGCAGGTTTTGACCGCGGCCCTCACGGATATCCTGGAGCTGTCCTTCGGCGCTTTCGTGGAGGAGGACATGGCCCGGGCCCGCCAAGTGGAGCCCCTGGAGGAGTTGATCGACAATCTCTGCGACGAGATGAAACGCCGCCACGTGGAACGCCTGCAGGCGGGAACCTGCTCCCTGTCCCAGGGCTTCGTGTTCAACGACCTCCTCTCAAACTTCGAGCGTGTGGCCGACCACTGCTCCAATCTGGCCGTGGCCATGATCGAGCTGGAGTCCGACGCCTTCGATACCCACGGCTATATCCTCGACCTGCGGGAGCTCCATTCCCAGCAGTTCGATCAGCTCTATGAGCAGTACGCCGGAAAATACAAGATCTGAACGCAAATCCCGGAGCCGATTTCGGCTCCGGGATTACTGCATAAGATTGGGAGATCGTTTAAGCAGGCATCGCGCCGGGAAAGGCGGCTGCGGGGTCGAAGCGACCGGAAGAGAAGATCGCCTGCACAGCGCTCTCGTAATCCGAAAGACTGCGGGCCTTGTTCAGGGCCTTGAGCTCCCGATCCGCGCCAGGGAACATGTGGTTTACATAATACCAAATCTCCTTGAGGCGGCCCAAAACAAAATGCTCGGGGAGCCCGCTCTCCCGCAGGGCGGCGCAGAGCCGCTCCAGGAAGCCGCGCAGCTCGGCGGCCTCCGGCGCCGCGCCGCCCCGCAGCATACGGAACAGCGCGGGGTTCGCCACTGCGCCGCGGCCCAGCATGACCCGATCCAGGTCGGGAAAGCGGGCGTGCAGCTTTTCCCAGGTATCGCAGCTCAGCACGTTCCCGTTGTAGCAGACCGGCGCGCGGCTGCTGGGGAGGGCGGCGGCAAAGGCGTCCAGATCCGGCGTGCTGCGGTACATCCCCGCCCGATCCCGGGCGTGGATCACCAGCTCCGCCAGGGGATAGCGGTTGAAGACCTCCAGAAGCCGCGGAAACTCCTCCGGGCTTGAGAGACCCAGGCGGGTTTTGACCGAGACGCGCAGCGGACAGGCGGAAAAGATCTCGTTCAGCAGGGCATCCAGCTCGTCCGGGTCGGCCAGGAGTCCGGCCCCCTTGTGCTTGGGAACCACGGTGCCCGAGGGACAGCCCGCGTTCAGAGAGACCTCCTCATAGCCCATGGCCGCAAGCTCCCGGCTGAGAACCAGGAAGGGTTCGGCTTTTGAGCAGAGGATCTGGGGCAGCGGCAGCGCGCGGGGATTGTTCTCCGGCAGAAGATCCCGCAGCGCTGCGCGCTTGACCTTTCCGCTGCCGTCCGGGGCGAGGAAGGGGGCGCAGTACGCATCCGCACCGGGGAAGGTTTCCGCGTGGACGCGGCGGAAGACGAAGCCGGTGATCCCCTCCATCGGGGCAAAGGACAGAAACATTGCGGCGCTCCTCTCGTTCAGAAAAACACATCTGGTCATGATAGGTCAAGCATAGCAGATTTGATGTGTCGGGTCAAAAAATTTTTGCAAAAAGTCATAATTATTTCACAAAAAAACCGAAATGCGGGATATAATAAATTGTTAAAGAAACGATGGGGGAATGGGCTTTGAAACATCCCGCTTTGACAAGACTCTTTGCGGTTGTGCTGGCCATCCTCTGTCTGGTCATGCTGCTTGCCGGTCTGGGCAACGCCTACGGCGCGGTTCGGCAGCAGAAAAAGGATCAGGCGGAGCTGGAGCGGCTGCAGAGCCGGATTGATGAATACTGCCAGGTCAGTGCGGATCTGGAGGGCACGGAACGATATGCGAAGGTCGATCTGCGTCTGCAGGAGCAGCAAGAGAGCCACGATGCATTTGCCTCCCGGCACCGGTCGGATCTGGCGATCTACACGGCTACCCGCAGCGGCCTGCTGAGCGGCGCCGCAGCCCTGCAGGAGGCCTTGGCGCAGCTTAGCTCCGGCAAGGCCCAGTACTGGGCGGGCCGGGCGATGTTTGACGAGCAGGCGGCCGCCTTTGAGGAGGGCTACGCCCAGTTTCAGGAGGGGAAACGCCAACTGGAGGAGGCGCAGAAGACCCTGGATCTTGCCGCGTCCGCCCTGGGCGGACTGCGCAGCCAGGTGGAGCAGAGCAAGCGCCTTGGCGAGATCCTGGAGAGCGGGGATGAGGACAGCCGGCTGGACTTCACGCTGGCGGCCTATGACGAGCTGCTGAGCTCGCTGGATACCATGACGGGACTATACGCCGCGCTGGAGGAGCAGGGCGGGATCAGCCCCGAGCAGATGGAGATGCTAGCCAGGATGCTGGCCCAGCAGGCCGGAGAGGACGTGGATGTGGATGCGCTGCTGGATGGCATCGAGTGGCCGGGCATCAGCGGAGAGGATCTGGCAGATTTGGAAAGGCAGGTCACGGGGGCCACAGGCATGACCCCGGAGCAGATCCGGCAGTTGATCCAGGAGCAGCGGGACAGCATCCGGGATTCGGAGGGGGAAGCCCCCATCTCGGAGGAGCAGTTTGCCCTTCTGCAGGCCATGTACGCCCAGAGCCGGGGCCTGATTTCCCAGGTGACCCAGGCCGTGGAGGAGCAGCTTGCCCAGTACGAGAGTCAGGTGGCGGAGGCTCAGGCCCAACTGGCGGAGGCCCAGGCCCAGATGGCCGAGATGGAGGCCTTTATGGAGCAGGCCAAGGCCGCCATCGAGCAGGGCCGCGCCGCGCTGGACTATGCGGGCTGGCAGCTCCAGCAGGGCGAGCAGGCCCTGATCGACGGACAGAACCAGTTGGAGGAGAAGGAGGCCGAGCTTGCGGAGCAGGAGAAACAACTCCGCCGGGAAAAGGGAGAGCTGGACGAGGAAGCGCTGGCTCTTGGAGAGCTCAGCGCCGAGGCCCAGGCCCAGAAGGCGCTGGAGGGACGGGAAACCACCCTGCGCCTGATTCTGATGGATCGCCCCGAGATCCGGGAGCTGGTCGACGAAGGCGAGGAGCTGATCGAGGCGGCGCAGGAGTACGCGGAGCGCTTCTCCCTGGAGACCGATCGGCAGGCAAAGGGCAGGCTGCGCGCAAGTATCCTGATGCTGGTCGGCGCGTTGGCGGGACTGATCGGCATTCCCGCAGCCTTTGAGAAGACGAAAAGCCGCTTCTGGCTGATCGCGCCGGTGCTGGTGTGCCTGGGCTGCGCCCTGGGGGCGGAGGCGGTCTGCCGGGAGCTTGGCCGTGGGGACAGCTATTCCGCTTTGGCGGTGGCGATCTTCGCCGCCATACAGCTTTTCCTGGTGCTGCCCGGAGTGAAAACGGGAACCTAAGTAAAATCGGGGCGTTTTGCCCCGATTTTATACAACATGCTTGCGTTTTTCTCCAAAGGATGCTAAAATAAATTTATTCCGGAGAGAGGAGTTGGAAGGATGAACCTGTTTTCCTGCTGAACAGACATAACGGAGCCGAGTGGCATGGACGGCGGCACGGCCGTCAGTCTTGTTATGTCTGTTTGCGGGAAAGCACCGATCCTTCAACACCGATACGGACATAGCTATGCCCTTTTGTTGTTGGCTGCGGGAGCTTTCCTGCGGCCACATTTTTTTGAAACGGGAGGACATGACCATGTCGCTGATACAAGTATCCAATTTGACCTTTGCCTATGACTGCAGCTATGACAACGTATTTGAGGATCTGAGCTTTCAGATCGACACAGACTGGAAGCTGGGCTTCACCGGGCGCAACGGCCGGGGGAAGACCACGCTCCTGCGTCTGATGATGGGGGAATATCCCTATCAGGGGAGTATCGCGGCTTCGGTGCACTTTACCTACTTTCCCTGTGAGCCGAAGCATCCGGGCTGGCTCTGCTGGGAGGCCCTGGAGGAGCTGGAGCCGGAGCTTCAGCGCTGGCAGCTCCTGCGGGAGATGGCCCGGCTGGAGATAGAGGAAGAGCTGCTTTACCGCCCCTTCGAGACCCTCTCCCACGGGGAGCAGACCAAGCTGCTGCTGGCGCTCCTGTTCCTGCGGGAAAACAGCTTCCCCCTGATCGACGAGCCAACCAACCACCTGGACGCCCACGGCCGCGCGGTGGTGAGCCGCTATCTCAGCGGCAAGCGGGGCTTCATCCTGGTCTCCCACGACCGGGCCTTCCTGGACGGCTGCGTGGATCACATCCTCTCCTTTAACAAAAGCAGCATCGACATTCAGAAGGGCAACTTCTCCTCCTGGTGGGAGAACAAGCGCCGGCAGGACGCCTTCGAGCTGGCGGAGAACGACAAGCTCAAAAAGGAGATCGGCAGGCTCCGGGACTCTGTCCGGGAGAAGGCCCAGTGGTCGGATACCGCGGAGAGCCGCAAGATCGGCAGAGACAAGGGCCGGGTGGAGAACGCCAAGGGCTGGCGGCCTCTCCAGGGGGCCAAGTCCAAAAAACAGATGGCCCGGTCCAAGGCCATCGAGAGCCGCCGGGAGCAGGCCATCGAGGAGAAGGAGCAGCTCCTAAAGGACATCGAGCACCAGGCGCCTTTGAAGCTGAGCCAGCCGGCCTACGCCAAGGAGCGGCTGCTGGAGCTGCGGGAGCTGACGGTGGATTACGGCGCGGGGCCGGTGTTCGCGCCGGTCAGCTTCGAACTGCTGCGGGGAGAGCGCCTGGCCCTCCTGGGCCGCAACGGCAGCGGCAAGAGCAGCATCCTCAAGCTCCTGTGCGGCGAGGCCATCCCCTACAGCGGCACACTGGAGAAGGGGAGCGGGCTCACCATCTCCTATGTGCCCCAGGATCCGGGGGATCTGCGGGGAGACCTGTCGGACTACGCCCGGCGCTGCGGCGTCGACGAGAGCCTCTTCAAGGCCATCCTCATCAAGCTGAACTTCGCCCGCAAGCAGTTCGAGAAGGACATGGGGGAGTTTTCCGCCGGGCAGAAGAAAAAGGTGCTCATCGCCCGCTCTCTCTGCGAAAAGGCCCACCTGCATATCTGGGACGAGCCCATGAATTACATCGACGTCATCTCCCGCATGCAGATCGAGGAGCTGATCCTCCAGCACGCGCCCACGCTGCTCTTTGTGGAGCATGACCGGGCCTTCTGCGAGCGGGTCGCCACCAAGACGGTGGAGCTCTGAGGCGGAGTCACGGAGGCGGGCGCGCTTTTCCGCGGGCAGCGGCGCAAAAATGCTTGACGGCGGGCCCGCGGCGTGGGTATTATGGGCATAGACATTACAAGGGGAGGTCTTTCCATGGAACTGCAGCCCTATGAGATCGAGCACAATGCCCGGCTCCGTACCTTTGGCCCGGAGTGCGCGGTGCTGCTCAAAAGCAACGGCGCTTTCCCGCTGGACGCGCCCGGCCCCATTGCCCTCTTCGGCAGCGGCGCGCGCCGCACCGTGAAGGGCGGCACCGGCTCCGGGGAGGTGAACTCCCGCTTCTTTGTGACCGTGGAAGAGGGGCTGGAGAACGCGGGCTTTACGGTGACCAGCAAGTACTGGATGGAGACCTATGAGCAGCTCCGGCAGGCTGCCCGGGCGGACTTCCTGCGGCAGCTTCGGGCCGAGTCCCGGAAAAAGGGCACGCTGGCGGCGCTGGAGTTCATGGGCGCGGTGATGCCGGAGCCGGAGTACACCATCCCGCTGTACGGAGAAGGGGAGACGGCGGTCTATGTGCTCGCCCGCATTTCCGGCGAGGGGACGGATCGAAAGGCCGTGCCCGGGGACGTGCTGCTCACGGAGACCGAGATCCGGGATATCCTGAGCCTCCAAAAGAAGTATAAAAAGTTCCTCCTTGTTCTGAACGTGGGCGGCGTGGTGGATCTGAGCCCGGTGCTGGCGGTGGAGAACATCCTGCTGCTGAGCCAGTTGGGCACGGAGACCGGCACGGTGCTGGCGGATCTGCTGCTGGGTCGGGCCTATCCCTCCGGCAAGCTCAGCACGACCTGGGCCGCCTGGGGCGATTACCCCAATGTGGGGGACTTCGGCGGCCGGAACGAGACGCGCTACAGGGAGGGCGTCTACGTGGGCTACCGCTATTTTGACAGCGTGGGCAAAAAGCCGCTGTTTCCCTTTGGCTACGGCCTGGGCTACACGGACTTCGCGTGGAAGGCCGGCGCGCTGCGCGCAAAGGGGGAGACGGTCACCCTGAAGGCCACCGTGACCAACACCGGCAGCCGCCCCGGCAAAGAGGTGCTGCAGCTTTACGTGTCTCAGCCGGGACAGGCGGTGGATCAGCCTTACCAGACGCTGGCGGCCTTCGCCAAGACGGAGGAGCTGCAGCCGGGGGAGAAGGAGGAGCTGAGTCTGTGCTTCTCCCTCCGGGATCTGGCCTATTACGATGAGGAAAACAGCGCCTGGACGCTGGAAAAGGGGCGCTACTTGCTTCGCCTGGGATGCAGCAGCGCGGACACCCGGCTCGTGGGCGCCCTGCGGCTGGGCAAGGCCGCTGTGACCGTGCAATGCCGTCCCTGCGGCGGCAAGCCGGATTTCCGGGACTGGAAGCCGGAAAAGCGGGAGCCCGAGAAGATCTCGCCGCTGCTGCGCACCCTGCGCGTTTGCGCCAAAAAGATCGAAAAGCGGAAGATCCGCTATCGGCGGAAGGAGGAGCCGTCCCCCGAAACCGAAGAGCTGTCCAACGAGGAGCTGATGCTCCTGGGCGTCGGCGCAGTCTCGGAAAAGAAAGAGCTCCGCAGCGTGATCGGCGACTCCGGACAGACGGTGGCCGGCGCCGCGGGGGAGACCTGCCGCAGTCTTGCCCGGCGGGGGATCCCTTCCCTGGTGATGGCGGACGGTCCTGCCGGCCTGCGGCTGAGCAGAGAGTTCTGCCGGAACGAGACCGGCGTTCATCCGATCGGCCCCGCTCTGCCCGAGAGCATCACGGAGCTGTTGCCGGAGCCGCTGGCGTGGGCCTTGGGCAAGCTGCATATCCGTCCGCCCGAGGGGGAACGGGGCTTCCAGTATGCCAGCGCCATCCCCATCGGCACGGCCATCGCCCAGAGCTGGAACACGGCGCTGGCGGAGGGCTGCGGCGACCTGGTGGGGGACGAGATGGAGCGCTTTGGCGTGCACCTTTGGCTGGCTCCGGCGCTGAACCTGCACCGTGACATCCGCTGCGGCCGCAATTTCGAGTACTTTTCCGAAGATCCGCTGGTTTCCGGGAGCATGGCCGCCGCCCTCGCCCGGGGCGTGCAGCGGCACCCCGGCTGCGGTGTGACGATCAAGCATTTCGCCGCCAACAACCAGGAAACCAACCGGTATCACTCCAACAGCCAGGTGAGCGAGCGGGCTCTGCGTGAGCTCTATCTTCGCGGCTTCGGCATCTGTGTCCGGGAGGGCCAACCCTGCGCCGTGATGACTTCCTACAATCTGCTCAACGGCGTACATACCGCCCAGCGCAGGGATCTGATCCAGGACATCCTGCGCAGCGAATTCGGCTTTGACGGGATCGTCATGACCGACTGGATCATGCCCGTCATGCAGAAGGGCAAGCACAAGCACCCCTCGCCTCAGGCGGGACTGATCGCGGCGGCGGGCGGAGACCTGACCATGCCCGGCAGCAAGGGCGATCTGAAGGCTATGTCCAAGGCCCTGGGCAGGAAAAAACTCACCCGGACCCAGCTTCGCATCAATGCGGGCAGGATCCTGGCCACCGCCCGCAGGCTCACGGAAGCGCGCCGGGAGAAAAAGGCATAAACACGAAAAACCGCCCCCACGGGGCGGTTTTTCGTTTCAGATTTCATTTGTTCCACCGATAAAACGCTACGGTTCCGGGCAGCCGGGGTCACATGGCGCGATTCCGGCCGGCGAAACAGAAAGGCTTGCCGGATGGCGTATCAGTTTTCCGCAAAGTAGTGGGCGCAGGCGTAGCGGTAATGCGCCTCAAAGCGGGCGATGGCGAGACGCGACATGCGGGAGCGCGGGAAATACAGATCATAGGCGTGGAACCATCTGGGGTACACGTCCACCTCGGCCTCCACCCCGGCTTCCCGCAGATGGCGGATATACTCCAGCGTCTCGCAGTAGAAGGGCTCGATCTCGCCCACGTAGGTATAGGCCGGCGGCAGACCCCGATAGTCCGTCTGTCGGGCCGGCGCGGCGGTGGGGGGAACCTCCTTGCCCCGGAGAGAGGACAGGTACAGACGCCAGGCGGCATGGTTGCGGCGCGTGTTCCAGACCGGCGCGCGGTTATGCCGGGAGGAGGCGGTGTCCCGGTCGTCCAGCATGGGATAGAGAGGCATCTGATAGGCGATGTTCACCTCGCCCCGCTCCCGGGCCAGCATGCACAGCGCCGCGGTGAGGCCGCCCCCCGCGCTCTCCCCGCCCACCATGAGCTGATCGCGCCGCACGCCCCATTCCGCCGCATGCTCCTTCAGATAGCGCAGCGCCGCCCAGCAGTCCTCCAGCGCGGCGGGCCATGGCGCCTGGATCGACAGTCGGTAGTCCGGTGCCAGCACCACGGCGCCGTATTTGCGTACCAGGTCTGCCGCGCGGGAGATGTAGGCCATCTCCGGCATACCGGTGGCGTAGCCTCCCCCATGGATCCAGAGGACGCCCTGGGTGCCCTCTGCCGGCGTCGGTTCGGACGGACGGAGCAGCAGCGCGCGGATAAAGCCGGCAGGCCCGGGGAGATAGAGCTTTTCGGATCGGATACGCATGAGGATGCCTTCTTTTCTTTGTTTTTGTTTTCATATTATACCACGCTTTCCTGCCGCGACGCAAGCGGTGGGGACGGCGTTGACTTTCCGACGGGAAAATGATACGATAAAACCATCTTACTGGAGAGGGGTGCAGAGCATGAAACATTCCAGAATCCTTGCGCTGCTGCTGGCTGTGCTGCTGTTGGCCAGCCTTTTGGCGGCCTGCGGACAGACCGGGGAGAAACCGGAGGCCGTGGATGAACCGGAGGCGACCGCTGCGCCGGAGCAGACGCCGGAACCGGAGCAGACGCCGGAACCGGAGCCGGAGCCCACACCGGAACCGGAACCGGAGGAATACCTGTTGGAGCGGGAAGAGGGCTGCAATCAGCTTACGCTGTATTGGAACCATCCCACCGCGGATTATGAAAAGTGCGACGTATGGGTGTGGTTTCCCGGAAAAGACGGACACGGAGAGCTGTTCCACCCCTGCGAATACGGCGTCAAATGTGTGGTGAACGTGCCCGAGGATGTGAGCGAAGTGGGCTTTATCGTGCGTCGGGACTGCTCCGATCCCGGCGGCAGCTCCTGGGGCGAGGCCACCAAGGACTATGAGGAGGATCGCTTTGTCACGATGACAGGCCCTGATACGGTGATTTATCTGCAAACCGGCGATCCGATCCAATACATCAGCAAGGACGGCGGACAGACCCTCACGCCGCTGCGGAGCTTTACGCTGGCCGGCATCATCTCTGCGACGGAGATCCGGTATTACATCAGCCCGGCCCAAAAGCTGGAGCGGCTGGATCAGTTCCATGTGCGGGAAGGTGAACGGGACTTGGAGATTGAGAGTGTTTCCAGTCTGAACAACAAGGTCGTGAGCGGCACCATTACCCTCAAGGAGGAACTGGATGTGTCCAAGGCGTATACGGTTTCCATCGAGGGCTACGGAGAGATCGCGGCGGTGCCTACCGCCATCTTCGACAGCCCCGCGTTCATCGAGCAATATACCTATGACGGTGACGATTTGGGCGCCGTGATCCACGGGGACAGCACCAGCTTCAAGCTGTGGGCGCCCACGGCCAGCGCCGTGACCATCAATCTGTTTGAGGCTGGGAACGACTGCGACGCCTATGAGACTGTGGAGATGACCCGCGGGGACAAGGGCGTCTGGAGCGCCGAGGTTCCCTGCGGCCACGGTACCTACTATACATACTCCGTGACCACCGCCGTGGGTACGCAGGAGGCGGTGGACCCCTATGCGCGTGCGGTCGGTGTCAATGGCCAGCGGGGCATGGTGGTGGACTTGACACGCACCGATCCCGAGGGCTTCCGGGACAGCGTCAGCCCGCTGGAGATGAGCTGTTACGGGGATGCCGTGATCTGGGAAGTCCATGTGCGCGACTTTTCCAACACCATCGCCGATTCTCAGTATCCCGGCAAGTATCTGGCTTTTACGGAGCGCGGACTTACCAATTCCAGCGGCCTGCCCGTCGGCTTGGATTACCTGAAGGAGCTGGGCATCACCCATGTCCATCTGCAGCCGGTCTACGACTACGCCACTGTGGATGAGAGCAGCGACGCCCCCCAGTTCAACTGGGGCTACGATCCGCAGAACTACAACGCGCCCGAGGGCAGCTATTCCACGGATCCCTACCACGGTGAGGTGCGGATCACGGAGTTCAAACAGATGGTACAGAGCCTGCACGACGAGGGCATGGGTGTGATCATGGACGTGGTCTACAACCACACATTCTCCCTGGACTCCAACCTCAACCGCATCGTGCCCTATTACTATTACCGCTTCACCGGCGACGGCTCGCCCTCCAACGGCAGCGGCTGCGGCAACGAGACCGCGTCGGATCGGATCATGTTCCGCCGCTATATGGTGGACAGCGTCTGCTATTGGGCGAAGGAATACAAGCTGGATGGCTTCCGTTTCGATCTGATGGCCCTCCATGATCTGGAAACTATGCAGGAAATCGAGCAGGCGGTTCATGCCATCAATCCGCAGGCGATCCTCTATGGCGAGGGCTGGACGGGCGGCAGCTCCCGTCTGTCTACCAGCGATCAGACCACGCAGCTGAACGCCCACAAGATCACGGCTTCGGGGATCGGCGGTATCGCCGTGTTCAACGACGCCATCCGGGACGGCCTCAAGGGCAGCGTCTTCAACTACCGTGAGGGCGGCTATGTCAACGGCGTCTGCGACAGCACCAACGGGAAACGGGTGTGCTTCGGTATTCGGGGCGGCACCGGCAGCGGCGCCTCCTGGAGCGTGGAAAACGCCATGATCATCAACTATGTTTCCTGCCATGACAACTGTACGCTGTGGGATAAGCTGCTTGCCACCTGCCCCGATGCCTCCCGGGAGGAGCTGCTGGCCATGAACCGGCTCTGCGCCGCCACGGTGCTCCTGTCACGCGGCACGCCCTTCATGCTGGCCGGCGAGGAGATGCTGCGCAGCAAGGGCGGCAACACCAACAGCTACAATTCCCCCGACTCGGTGAACAATCTGGATTGGGAGGCGCTGACTCCGGACAGCGACCAGTGGCAGATGGTGCAGTTCTATAAAGAGCTCATTGCCATGCGCCGGGAAAACGCCTTCTTCACCCAGGCGGAGGTCAGCGCGGAGCTGTTGGATGACAATGTCATCGCGGTCACTTGGACGATGGACGGTGAAGTTGTGGCCTACGCGGTGATCAACCCCACCGACAGCGAGCTGCCCCTGGAGCCTGCGGAGGAAGGCTGGGAGCTGCTGCTGGGCGACAGTCTGACGCTTGTCCCCGCGCGTAGCGTCATGATTGAGAAAAAGTAAAGAAGAAACGCAAGGGGCTGCCGCAAAAACAGCACAGGCCCGTCCTTGCAAGGTTCCAACGGGGCCGCAGCAATCCGTTTTTGCTTGGAGAAGAAGCGTATTCTCATAGAAAATGCCGCCTGAGGGCGGCATTTTCTATGGAATGACATAGGGCTTTGCGTTTTGAACAGCCCTATTTTCAAAAAAATGCACAAATATTAAGACAATGATTTGTGCAACGATATGAAGATTACCCTGCAAACGGGCTTTTCATTGACTTTTGAACGAAAAAAAACTATATTTAAAAAAGGTTTTAACAAGTTGTTAATATTTACGGCGGGGGATACAAAAGAACCAAGCACGGTTCCCCCGGCAAGAATATCAACATAAAACTATTTTAGTAAAGGAGAAGAAAATGAAAAAGCTCATCGCATTGCTCCTGGCTCTGACCATGGTCTTTGCCCTGGCTGCCTGCGGCGGCTCCGGCTCCAAGGACTACTCCGGTTACACCATCCGGATCTACTCCAACTCCAACTCCACCGAGCGCGTGGAATGGCTTGTGGAGAAAGCCAAGGAGGCCGGCTTCACCATCAGCCTCGACACCAATGAGGTCATCTCCGGCGATACGGCCGCCATCCAGGCTGCCAACGAGAACAAGGACGGCGACCTGATCTTCGGTCTGAACGAGACCCGCTGGAGCCAGCTGGTCAACGGCCAGTATGAGAACCTGAAGGTGATGGACTGGACCCCGACCTGGGCTGATGAAGTCGGCGAATACAAGTACGACGGCAAGGCCTACGGCATCGTCATCCAGAACGTCCTGATGCTCTACCGCACCGACGAGCTGGGCACCAACGGCAAGGAGCTCCACTTTGACCACTGGGCCGACGTGGTCGACGCCGGGTATACCTGGTACCGCCAGAACAAGGTCGGCGGCACCACCAACGCCAACATCAACTCCGCCATCCTCTATCCCTTTGCGGATCCCAATTCTCCTGCCGGCGGCATCACCGTGGAAGGCTGGAAGACCCTGTGGAAGTTCTGCGCCGAGGGCAAGTTCGGCGGCGACGACTGGAAGTATGGCTTTGATCCTCTGAACCGCGGCGACGTTGCCGTTTCCGAGTACTACTCCTCCTCCCTGTACGGCTCCATCGACTCTGCCGGCGACGGCAGCTCCACTCCGCTGAAGGGCACCCTGAATCCGGAGAACTGGGCGCTGGTCGACATCAAGGACGGCACCTACTACATCGCCGAGTACATCGGCATCCTGGATCGTGAAGGCCGTACCGAGGAAGAGACCGAGGCTGTCAAGGCCTTTGCCGAGTGGTTCGGTTCTGCCGAGGTGCAGGCTGCCTGGGGCGAGCAGTTCGACTCCTTCCCCTGCAACACGGTTGCTGCCGCGAACCTCTATCCCAACGGCATCCCCGCCATCTACCAGATCCCCAACTTCGCGCTGACCAAGGTTGCCGGCACCGACATGACCTATGCTGAGTACGTTGCCGCCCACAGCGCTGAGTGGACCAACATTCTGACCAACCTGGGCTTCTACTGGAAGGACGCCTCCGACGCCCCCACCGAGCCCGATTGGGACAACCTGGATTGGGCTACGCTGACGCAGTCCAAAGGCTAAGGCGATTGTGTGCAATTCCATATGGCGAGCCGGGCAACCGGCTCGCCATAGCCATATTTCCGTGCGGGCATCCGTAAGCAGCTTGAGACAGACTGTTTACGGATGCCTACAGAGAAAAGAGATCCGAAGAAAAGGAGAAATGCATTATGATTCAACTCAAGGACATCGTGGTGAAATTCGGTGATTTTACGGCTCTGCATAATATCAACGTCCATGTGAAGGAAGGCGAGTTTTTCACCTTCCTGGGTCCCTCCGGCTGCGGGAAAACAACTACGCTGCGCACCATCACCGGCTTTATCGAGCCGGTATCCGGCACCGTCGTGGTGAAGGGGGAGGACATCACCCACGTTCCCATTGAAAAGCGCAACATCGGCATTGTCTTTCAGAGCTACGCCCTGTTTCCGACCATGACGGTCTATGACAACATCGCCTTCGGCCTGAAGATCCAGAAGCTGAAGAAGCAGGAGATCGACGACAAGGTGCGGGAGATCGCCAGGAAAGTGGATCTGTCAGATGAACAGCTCGGGAAGGCGGTATCGCAGCTCTCCGGCGGACAGCAGCAGCGTGTGGCCATTGCCCGCGCCCTGGTGACGGGGCCGGCCATCATCTGCATGGACGAGCCGCTGTCCAATCTGGACGCCAAGCTCCGCGTACAGCTCCGCAATGAACTGAAGAAAATGCAAAAGGACTTTGGCATTACCACCATCTATGTCACGCATGACCAGGAGGAGGCCCTGACCCTGTCGGATCGGATCGCGGTATTCAACAAGGGCTACATCGAGCAGATCGGCTCGCCCAACGAGGTCTATAATCATTCTAAGACCGAGTTTGTCTGCAACTTCATCGGCGATATCAATCGTCTCTCCGATGAGCTCGTGCTGAAGCTCAAAGCCGTCGCGCCGCAGATCAGCCCGGAAAAGCACAACTACATCCGCCTGGAGCGGGTGCAGGTGGGCGTAGAGCCTAAAGAGGGGCAGCTTGCCCTGCGCGGCCGTGTGATCAGCCGCGAGTTTTACGGAATGTATGTCAAATACCTGGTGGATGTGGGCTGTCAGACGCTGAAGGTCATCGAGAAGAACGGCGGGCTTGCCGGCGGGACGCTGCAGAATGATATCGACGTGGTGATCGATCCCGGCGACGTCATGGCCTACGAGCCGGGCGAGGAAGATGAGGTGGAGAAATGAGCCAGAAGCTTGACAGAAGGCTTCACCCGGAGTGGATCCTTCGCATCTTCGGCATTGCCTTCTTCGCCTATCTGTTTTTCGGCTTCATGCTGCTGCCCTGCATCAACACGCTGACGAGCATCTTCCGCGTGAAGAACGCCGACGGGACAGCGGATCCCTTTGCGATCATCCGCTTCTTCCTGGCGGGCAGAATGAGCAGCTATATCTGGAACTCCCTGAAGCTGGCGATCTGCCTGGTGATCACGGTGAACGTGGTGGGCATTTCCCTGGTACTGCTGACGGAGTATTTCGACATCAAGGGCGCCGCGATCCTCCGCATGGGTTACATGACTACCATGATCTACTCCGGCGTGGCCCTGGTCACGGGCTACATGTTCCTCTACGCGGGAGACGGGATCCTGACCACGGCCCTGAAAAATGCCTTCCCCGACTTTAATCCGGCCTGGTTCTCCGGCTTCAACGCCGTGCTGTTCACCATGACCTTCGCCTGCACCTCCAACCACATGCTCTTTTTGCGCAACGCCATCCGCGGCATCGACTACAACACGGTGGAGGCGGCGCGGAATATGGGCGCCAAGCCCTTCAAGGTGCTCTGGAAGGTGGTTTTCCCGACCCTGATCCCCACGCTTTTCTCCCTCACGGTGATGACCTTCATTACGGGCCTGTGCGCTATGTCCGCGCCGACCCTGCTGGGCTATGACTCCATCAACCCCGAGATCGTGCGTCTGGCCGGCTCCTCCAACGTGGACGAGTATGCCCCCCAGGCCCGCGCGGCCCTGATGTCCATCATCCTGGCCCTGTTCACCATCGTGCTGCTGACGGTTCTCTCCTCCTATGAGCGCAAAGGGCATTATCTGTCGGTCTCCAAGACCAAGGCCAAGCTCCAGAAGCAGAAGATCACCAACCCCTTCTGGAATGCGGTGGCGCACATCTACGCCTATGTGCTGTTCATCATCTACATGACCCCTGTGGTCATGATCGTGGTGTTCTCCTTCCAGACCTACAGCGCCATCCGCTCCAAGACGCTGGATCTGAGCCACTGGACGCTGATCAACTACGTCGGCAAGGAGGATTACCGCTTACTGACCGACCGCGGCGGGTACAAGACCATGCCGGGCTCGATCTCCGGCGTGTTCTCCAACGACTCTACACTGGGCGGCATTCGGATGAGCTTCATCCTCTCAGCGCTGGCGGCGGCGCTGGCATGCGTGATCGTGGTGGTGGCCTGCAACTACATCTTCAAGAAAAAGAACAAGGGAACCGGCGTGGTGCTGGAATACGCGCTGCTCTTCCCCTGGCTCCTGCCCACGATCCTGATCTGCTATTCCTACCGCATTTACTTCAATTCCAACGACGTGTGGTATGTGGGCTACCAGAACCTGTACTTCAAGGAGAATGTCCGGCTGCTGATCGTCATGGCCTATACGGTGACGAAGCTGCCCTTCTCCCTGCGCATGATCAAGGCGGCCTTCTATTCCATTGATGAGGAGCTGCAGGACGCGGCCAGGAACCTGGGGGCCGGCGGGCTCAAGACCTTCCTCAAGGTCAAGCTGCCCATCATCCTGCCAAGCGTGCTGGCGGTCTTCGCGCTGAACTTCAACGCCCTCTTCACCGAATATGACATGTCCGCCACTTTCCACAGCTCCTACGGCACCAGCTACGCCATGGTCATCCAGGCCATGTGCGCCGACGAGGGTCTGCGCGGATACAACATGAACGCCTCCGGCCGCCGCTGTGCCTCAACGGTGTTCATCATGCTGGTATCCGGGCTGATATTGTACCTGGTCTACGGCGTGGGCTCCCGGGATCTGAGCGAGCGCCTGGAGGCCAGGAAGAAATGGAAGGCGCGCTGGAACAGACTGACCGGGAAAAAGAAACAAAAGACGATGGCGGAAAAGGAAAATACATGATCCAAAGCATTATTTTTGACATGGGCGGCGTCCTGATTGCCTGGGATCCTGCCCGGATCGTAGCCCGGCTGGAGCTCCCGGAGGAAGACGGGAAGCTGCTCAAACGGGAAATCTTTGACAGTGTGGAATGGGTGTCCCAGGATCGGGGCACCCATTCTGAGAAAGATACGCTCTCCCTTGTCCGCGCCCGGCTGCCGGAGCGGCTGCACGCCGCGGCGGAGCGCTGCGTCTACTGGTGGAAGGAGCCGTTCTGGCCCGTCCCCGGCATGGCCGCGCTGGTGAAGGAGCTGAAGGCTCTGGGCTATGGGATCTATCTGCTCTCCAACGCGACCCGGGAGCTGCACGTGTATTTTTCCCGCATCCCCGGCTCCGAATACTTCGACGGGATGCTGGTTTCCTCAGATCATTTGCTGCTCAAGCCCCAGCATGAGATCTATGAGGAGCTGTTCCACCGCTTTTCGCTGGATCCCGCGCGCTGCTATTTTATCGACGACTCCCCCGCCAACATTGAGGGGGCAAGCCGCGTCGGCATGCGGGGCAGCGTGTTCCGCGGCGATATGGCCCGCCTGCGGCGGGAGCTGAGCGCAGCGGGCGTTCCGGTACGGGAGGAAAACGGATGAGCTGGATTGCAGAAATGATCCGAAAAGCCAGCGAGGGAGAGCCGATCTGGCTGGATGAAGTGCGGGAGGGACTTCAAAAAGATCCCGACGGCTTCTGCGTCATTGCGCGGCTCACCCTGCTGGACGGCGGTCAGCGGGACTTTGCCATCCCGTACAAGTACGCGGAGGACGCGGAGGAGCGGGCCTTCCTGCAGGACTATGCCCGGGCGCAGATTTTTAATATTTTTTCGACCTGGAGCGGCCGCGGCATGGATCTCTATCTGCAGATGCCCAAAGACGACTGCCGCTGGACGGAGCTGCAGGCGATGCTGCGCGGGATGTGCGCCGGAGGCTATGAGAAGGTTTTTCAGGTTGCCCGACGGCTTTGCGACGCAGACGAGGAAGGCTGGCACTCGATCGAATTCCGCCCGCAGGCATGCTGGAAGCCCCTTCCGGAGCGGAGCATCGAGAGCCCGTCCCCGCTCGCGCCGAGGCTGCGGGAGGCTGCCCGGTTGGGAGCCCAGGGCCTTCGCTGCGGTCTGGATGTGGGCGGCACGGATATCAAGATTGTGGTCAGCCGGGACGGAGAGCTGCTCCTGGCGGAGGAACAGGACTGGGATCCTTCCCGCGCCGGGGATGCGGAGGAGCTGATCTCCGCGATCCTGGCGCTGGTTCGACAGAGCCTGGAGAAGGCCCTGCCCGGGGAGAATGCCCGGCCGGAGTCCCTTGGCCTGAGCTTTCCAGACGTGGTGATCCGGGATCGGATCCTGGGCGGAGAGACGCCCAAGACCCTCGGCCTGCGGCGCAAGCACAGGGGCTCGGACTACGAGAAGGAGCTGTTGGCTCTCAGCGGATTGAATAAGCGCCTGGCGGAGCTGTGCCGGGAGGGGAGTCGGGTTCATGCCCTCAACGACGGCTCCATGTCCGCTTTCAGCGCTGCGGTGGAGCTTGCCTGCGCGGGAGAGGACGGGGCGCTGCGGAACGGCGTCTTCGCCCACTCTCTGGGGACAGATCTGGGCAGCGGCTGGCTCCGTGCCGACGGCAGCGTCCCGCCCATCCCCTTGGAGCTCTACGACCTGCTGATCGACCTGGGGAGCTTCCCCCAGCGGGAGCTTCCGGCGGAGGATCTCCGATCTACCCGCAACGAGAATTCCGGATTGCCCGGCGCCCGGCGTTATCTGGGTCAGGCTGCGGCTTACAGGCTGGCCTGTGAAATACGGCCTGAGCTGCTGGAAGGGGAGATCGCCTTTGCCGATGGCGTCCTTCAGATCCGCAGCACGCCCGAGGATCGGCGCAAGCCCTGTCTGGAAAAGCTGATGCGTCTCGCGGAGGCTGGAGATCCGGATGCGGAGCAGATCTTTCGTCGGATCGGTGGCCACCTGGGCAGGATCAGCCGGGAAGCGGCAATCCTGCTCGCCCCGGAGACGAATCGTCGCTTCCTGTTCGGGCGTTTCGTTCGGCACCCGCGCTGCTTCCAGCTTCTGCGAGAGGGCTGCGCCGCCGTGATGCCGGAGCTGGAGCTGGCGGCGGCGGATGAGGAGCTGGCCGCCTCCCCCCTGATGCGCGCTCTTGCGGCGCGGGGAGAGGGAAGTGTGGCGCGCTTTGGCCAGGCTGTCGGAGCCATCTATTACGGACTGTATGCAAGGGAGGAACAAGCATGAAACGCAGTGAGATCAACGCCGCCCTCCGGGAAATGGAGCAGATGATCCGGAAATCCGGCATCACGCTGCCGCCCTTTTGCGGCTTCCGCCCGGAGGATTGGCAGAAGTGCGGCCATGAGTACGACGAGATCCGGGACTGTATGCTGGGCTGGGATATCACGGACTACGGCCTGGGGGACTTTGACCGGGTGGGCTTTTCCCTCATCACCCTGCGCAACGGCAGCCGGGCGCTGCCGGAGCGCTACCCGAAGGTCTATGCGGAAAAGCTGCTGTACCTGCGGGAGGGGCAGTATTCCCCCATGCATTTCCACTGGTTCAAGACCGAGGATATCATCAATCGGGCGGGCGGCAATGTGCGGATCCGGGTATACAACTCCTTGCCGGACGAGGAGATCGACCGGGAGAGCGATGTGACCGTTTTCTGCGACGGTCGGCGCAGCATCGTGCCGGCCGGGACACAGCTTCTGCTGCGCCCGGGAGAGAGCATCTATATCTATCAGGGACTGTATCACGATTTCGAAGTGGAGCCGGGAAGCGGCCCGGTGCTCCTGGGCGAAGTCAGCCAGTGCAACGACGACATGACGGATAATCGCTTCAACCCTCCGGTGGGTCGCTTCCCCGCCATCGAGGAGGACGAGCCGCCCTACCGGCTGCTGTGCTTTGAATACCCGCCCGCGAGAGCGTGAGCCGGACAAAAACGGACGCTGTGCACATACGCACAGCGTCCGTTTTTTGCATTTGTCTATTATTGTCCCTTTCTCTCGGGGGAGCAGCGCTGGACTCCGTAAATGCCCAGCAGGATCAGCAGGCAGAAGACCGCCCCGGCCAGGGTGAAGGGCTCGCGCAGGAACACGGCTCCGGCGAAAACGGAGACGGCGGTGGTCAGATTGGCGAAGACCGTCTCCCGTGCTACGCTCAGGTGGGTGATGGCGTAGGCGGAGAGGAAATAGCTCACCACCGAGCAGCAGAGGGCGAGGAAAAGCAGGGACAGCAGATAGGAGCTCTCCCGCAGCGGCCGGAGATAGGCCGCCGGATCCTCCCGGCAGCGCAGCAGCGCCAGCACGGTGAATACGGCCGCCCCCACCGCCATCATCATATAGGTGCGCTCAAAGGGCGAGAACTGCCGGGAGATCCCCCGGCTGAGCAGGGTGTAGGCCACGGCGGCGACCACCGCCACCACCAGCCCCGCTACGCCGATCCAGTCCAGCGCGCCGTGGCTTTTGCTCATCAGCCCGATTCCGATCACGCCGCCCACCGACAGAAGACGGAACAAAAGCTGACCCGGACTGGGCCGCTCCCGCAAAATGGGCGCGGCGGCCAGGGTCGAGACGATGGGGATCATGGCGATCATCACGCCGGAGAAGATGGTGTTGGAGTGCAGCAGACCGTACTGCTCGCCGAAAAAATAGACCACCGGCTCTGCCAGACCCAGGGCCAGCAGGGGGAGGAGAGGCTTCCCCTTGAGCCGCACGCCGCCCAGCGGGGTGAAGCGCAGCAGATGCATGAGCAGAAAAGCCAGCAGAAAGCGGTGGCTGAGCAGCACAAGCACCGGGGCGGTATCCAGCGCCTTGCGGGAGGCAAGGAAGCTGAAGCCCCAGAACACGTGGCAGATCCCCGCCGCCAGGAGGCTTTTGAGCGGGGAACGGGAATCAGAATTCATGGAAAAAACCCTTTCGCGCCGCAAAGCGGCTCTGTCATGAACGTCGGCTCAGTTTTCGGCGCGCATCAGACTGCGCAGACGACTGTGGATCCTGCCCGCCGCCAGATCGTTTAGGTCGATCACGCAGATCTGCAGTTCTCCCGCGCGGCTGCGCATGGGGCCTCCGCCGCGCTCGGCGGTGACGATGGCGGCCTTGGCGATCTTCCCGCCGAAGCGGTCGCGCAGCACGGCCAGCTCATTCAGCGCCTCCGTCTTGACGTCGCAGGTTTTGCAGCTGATGAACACCGGGGTCACGCCGCGGGTGGCCATGACGTCCAGCTCGTTGCTGACGGGCTGGGCCTTTCCGTTGCTCTCCCAGTCCACCACGGCGCTGGTGTGCACATCGTCGAAAAGCGCCGTGTCCAGACAGGCCTTGTATACATAGAGCTCCAGCACGCTCCCTACGTCCCGGAGCCATGCGCGGATCTGCCGATCCCGGAAACGGAAGGAGACGGACTCCCCCTGCAGGATGGAGAGCTCCTGGATCATGCCGATCCGCTCCAGCTCCCGCAGCGCCTTTTCCGGGGCGTCGATACGGGAGCCGCGCTCGCCCTTCACGGTGTAGCTGCCGTGCACCTCCAGCGGCGCGTAGCCGTCGGACTCGGCGGGGGAGACGCGCTGGATATAGTTGACGATCCGCGTCCAGTCCCGGCGGAAAGAGAGATAGACCTGGAAAAAGGGGTCGATGTCCTCCAGATAGCGGGAAAGCACGCGGTTGTCCACCCGCCCCTTGCGCATGGCGCCGCCTGCCATCAGGAAGCAGTCCTCCACCGAATAGACCACCTTGCAGGGGAGGGCAGCGGCAAAGGGCGCGTTCTGGATGTTGTAGAAGCAGTTTCTCTTGCGGCTGTATGTAAAGACGGGGATGGGGGTCTCGGCGCAGAGCCGCCCGGCGGCAAAGAGCACCGCGTCTGTGCCGCCGGTGATGTCCAGGGCGCAGTCGGGATGGGTTTCCACGATTTCCCGCAGAAGGCGCAGCACCGCCTCGCTGTCATACACGCTGACCTTTCGGAACAGCAGCTCTACCGCGACGCCCCGGTGGCGAAAGTACGCTTCCATTTGCCGCCGGCTGTGCCGATCCGCAGCGTCCTGGGGACAGATATAGATGACGCGCTGGGGCCGGAACATTTCCACGCCCAATACGTTCTCCAGCGGTCTTTCATCAAACAGTTCGATCAGGGTTTGCATCGGGATCCCTCGCTTTCTTGCGCTTTCGATGCTATTCTACACTGTTTTTGACGGCTTCACAAGATAAAGCTGAAAACGGAGAGAAAAAAGGAAGCCCGTTTCCGGACTTCCTCTGGGGCCGCGCCGCCTGAGAGGGCGATTGTTCATCCCATGCAATCCCTGAATTCGATCGGAGCGGTCAGGTAGTATTCCGTTTCATCCAGAAACGCCCGGATCGCGTCCCGATCGTCGCCCAATTCCTTGAAGGCTTCCAGCCTGATGAACCACAAGGGCTTCAGACAGCGGTACAGCGTCAGGGCGGTATCCTTCTCAAGCTCTGAAAAACGGTAGGATTCGCTTGCGATTTTCAGCGCGTCCCGGATCAGGGAGATCTCACGCTGAAAGTCGCCGTAGTTTTCCCGCATCAGGTAGTTGAGAAAGACCTCCCTGCCGCAGAGGTTAAAATCGTACACGCCGACAAATCTGCCCGCGTCGTCCAGGAGGATATTGCTTGGATTGAGATCCGCCTGAAACACGGAGCGGGGAAGATCTTTGTAAACCGCTTCCAGCGCGGCTCGGTTCTCCGTCCACAGGCGCCAGATGCGCTCTGTCTGCGCTTTGAATTCGGAAGGCAGGCAATCTGCGTGTTCCTTCCACGCCAAAGCGTTCTCCAGAACTTCATCCTGCGCGTCGCCGGGACAGAAGGTTTCAAACAGGCAGTATGCGGAGGGGTAAGACGTATAATCGAAATACTGCGCCGCGATCCGGGCCGTCATCCGCCAGATGTCCCGCTGATAGCTGTCATAGAGCCCCTTTTCCTGACTGCCGTCGGAGAAGCGATCCTCGGCAGGACGGTACGGGGCGTATTCCTCGGCGTAGGCCACACATTTGTGCCCGCAGAAATCCACACGGGGAAACCTGCCCGACTTATCCGGATAAATCGTCGGGCAGTAGTAGCCGAGCCTTTGGTATTCTTCGACTGTCCGCTTCCAGACGCCGATCTTCTCCGGAAAGGTAAAATCATTCTCGGCGAGCTTCAGGACATAGCGACTTCCCGCGTCCGTTTCCACCAGCACGGTCGAGCGAAAATCACCTTCGCCCCTGCTGGTGTCCAGCGTTCGGGCCGCGACCAGGGCGTCGTCAAAAAACAAAGAGAAAACATCAATGATTGCAGGATCCAAACTCTTTCCCTCCCCAAAGGCCCGGGGCGTGAAGTTGCGTTTTCCCCAAACGCCCGGGTCAATGGTCGATCAGGCACAGCAGCGTGCCGCTGACGCCGAAGACCCAGTGCACGATCCACACGCCGAACAGATTACGCTGCTTTTCGTAGAGGATGCCCTCCAGCCCGGCCAGGATCGCAGAGCCGACCATAAACAGAAAGCCGAAATGGATGTGCAGCGCGGCAAAGATCATGGATGAGAGAAAAATCGCCATCAGCGCCTTGTGCTTTCCCGCGGTGATGCGCTTGAGATTCCCCTGAATGACGCTGCGCGCGAGGAATTCCTGGATCCCCGCGGTGATGATGTACAAGATCTGCCGCAGACCGAAGCGGCGAAAATCGAGAAAGGGCGCGTCCGGCTCAAAGCACATGGGGTCGAACAGACGGCACACCGCCTTGAGCCCACACAGGAATCCGAAGGCGCCGACCGCGACGATCAGCGCCGTCCGGACGGTTTTTCGCGGTTCGTGGGTCAGGACGCCCAGATCCCGCCAGGTGAGGCTGGTGCGGACCAGGATGAAGATCAGCATGATGAGGCCCAGAACCTCCACGCCGTGGGTCATGAAATCCGCCGGGATCGGCCGGCCCAGGAATTCCCAGAGCGCATAGATGAGGATCCAGCCGCAGAACCCGAAGAGAAAGGTGGTAAAGGTGCGGGAGGAGTCCCTGAACTTCCGCGTCATCTCCTCTGCCACCGTCTCGTCGCTCAGGGTGATGACGAGCAGCGCGTCCTCCTCATCCCACAGAAGAGAGCTGGACAAAACGAAGACATACTTTTTCCCCGAGGGCGCCATATAGGGGACTTTTTTCACCGTCGTTTCATCCTTGTTGCACAGCGCGTTAAAGACGGCCTCGTTGAAGCTGTTGTTATAGTCCACGTCTCTCATGGGGGAGAAACGCACTCTCGCCTCCCGGTAGCCTTCTTCTATCTCCAGCATGCGGGCGGCTGGTTTGTTCACATAGACGACATTGCCCATGCTGTCGAGGACCAGGACCGCGTCGTACATATCCCGCAGAACCCGTTCCGAAAAAGCGTGCGTAGCCAGTTCCATTTCGTTCTGCTCCTTTTGACGTGCTTGTGAGGAGGCCTGCCCTTGATCGGCCTGCCTCGACAGATTCTATTTTCAGTATAACACAATCCGAGCGTATTCGCCACCTGAACAGGGGAAAAATGTGGGCTTTTTTGAAGACAGACTCGCAGGGCGGAAAGGGATACGCAACGGTACTTGCGTTCCCGCTTCCGCCTTGGCAGACTTGGGCATTTTCTTGTGCAGACAGAGCCCTTAGCGCCTGAACCGCAGCATTTCCGGATTCAAATCAAGGGGGCTTCTGGCTCCGACCATATACATGGCTTCCGAGAACTCGTTTTTCAGCAGCTCGATGTAGGTTTTTACACCCTCTGCGCCGCCGCCGAACCATGCCACGGCATAGGGCCTGCAGATCAGAACGGCGTCAGCCCCGAGCGCAAGCGCTTTGACCATATCGACGCCATGCCGGATGCCGCCGTCAACGATGATGGTCATTTGCCCTCTGACCGCCTCGACGATTTCGGGGAGTACCTCTGCGGTTCCCGGCACGTCTGCCAGCACACGCCCGCCGTGGTTTGAGACAATGATGCCGTCGGCCCCCGCGTCCAAGGCCAGGCGCGCGCCCTTTGCCGTCATGATCCCTTTTACCAGAAACGGCTTTTTCGTATGCCGCCGCAGCTCCTGCAGATCCGCCACGGTTTTTGCCCCCGGCTGATCTCCGCGGTGCTTCCAGTGGCTCAAGCCAGCGCTGTCCACCACCACGCACATCGCCAGAGCGTCGGACGCCTCGAACAAGTCCATCTTCTTCATGATGCTGGCGTTCGGCATGGGATTGAAAACCGGGATGGCGGCTGCCTGATGTCTTGTCATGGATTCCAGCGCGCCGTGCAGGATCGACGGCGTCAGGCCGTCCCCAAAGCAGTCGATGGTACCGGTGGCCGCGCTTGCCTGCATTACGCCGTCGTTGAAGGCCATGGTCAGATCCTCCTTGCTGTACTGGAGCATGGAGCCGATGGGCCCGCTCATCAAAGGCAGTTCAAAGCGTCTTCCGAAAAGGGTACAGCCGGTGTCTACCGGAGCGTCCTCCGCAAAGGTGTCGACGTTCAGCCGAATGCTTTTCCAGGCGGCCCAATTGTCATGCGCGCCGTTTCCGGGGGCTTTCGAGCCGGGGCCAGGCAGCGTGTTTCCGCAGCCGAGGCCGTTGCACTCCGGACAGGCTTTGCAGTTCAGGATCGTTTTTCTGGCGTTTTCCAATACTTCGCGATATGTCATTTGCATCCCTCCGCTTTTTTTGGTTCCTTTGTGGTATGCTTCTTCAGCTTCCGCTGTCTTCGGCGCGAGCCGCGGAAGCATGGATCTGTTGCGAACACCAGACAAATTGTACCGGAAAACGGCCGTTTTCGCAACCATAATTCGTTATTCGGCATTCCGTTTTCGGCGAACGATCAGAAAGACCTGTCGGATCAAATGGAAAATGAAAGCTAAATCTGTTGAAAAGAATACGAAGCGATCAAGATGGATCTGTGTTTCAGAATAATCTTTTCTTTCTCAAAACCCATTGTCCCGCTCTGTTGGTAGAATGCCGCCAGAGGCGTTTTAAGGGGCATAGGAGGGCGTTTTTTTCTATGTTGTTTATGCTCATTGAAAAGGCTTAAAATTTTTCGCGCAAAAAAATCTGTGAATCCATGGCATAATTTATGGCAAAAAATACCATAAACCCCTTGAATTCACAGAAAAAAGAAAATTGGTGGAGACGGAGGGATTCGAACCCTTGACCTTACGGATGCGAACCGTACGCTCTCCCAGCTGAGCTACGCCCCCATATTCGATTAAAAACGCTGATTTATCAAGGCTTTCAACAAACGGATGTGAACCGCGTGGCTGGCGGGTGAGGTACATGCCCCCATGAGACAAGCAATATAACTGGCCCAGGCGCTCTCCCAGCTGAGCTACGCCCCCATTTCGTGCAGCTTTGTTATTATAGCATACTTTTTGGATTTGTAAAGAAAAAAATACGTCAAAGGGGCAAAAAAACAAAAAGCCGCGGAGGGAACGGTTGACAGGAGGAGAACATTTGATTATAGTAGCATGGATTGGAGAGAAGACATGAAAAAGATTCTGTGCATTTTCATATTGACCGCGCTGCTGCTGGGCCTTGCCGCCTGCGGCGAGGCGGAGCCGGCTGCGCCGGGGGACGGCAGGCCCGTCATCGTGACGACCCTGTTTTCCGCCTATGATTTCGCGCGCCAGATCGCCGGGGAACGGGCGACGGTGATCCTCCTGGTTCCGCCCGGGGCGGAGGCCCACAGCTTTGAGCCCACGGCAAAGGACATGATCCGCATCCAGGAGAGCACCCTGTTCTTCTGCAACGGCGGCGAATCCGAGGCCTGGGTGGAGGAGCTGCTGGCGGATCAGGAGATCGAGACCCTGCGGATGCTGGACTGCGTGGATACCCTGGAGGAAGAGAACAAAGAGGGCATGCAGACGCTCCACGAGCACGGGGAACACGAGGACGAGGAAGAGGGCCCGGAGTATGACGAGCATGTGTGGACGTCCCCGGTGAACGCGGAGAAGATCTGCGCGGCGCTCTGCGAGCGGCTCTGCGAGCTGGATCCGGATGGCGCGGAGATCTACCGGGCGAACCTGGCGCGCTACAGCGCGGAGCTGGAGGAGCTGGACGCCGCCTTCCGCGAGACCGTGGCGCAGGGCCGGCGCCGCACCGTGGTCTTTGCCGACCGCTTCCCGGTGCGCTACTTTGTGGAGGAGTACGGGCTGGACTATTTCGCGGCCTTCCCCGGCTGCGCGGACGATACCGAGCCCTCGGCCCGCACGGTGGCCTTTCTGATCGACCGGGTGCGGGACGAGCAGATCCCCGCGGTGCTTTATATTGAGTTTTCCAATGAAAAGATGGCGGACGTGATCTGCGAGGATACGGGCTGCCGCAAGCTGCTGTTCCATTCCTGCCATAACGTGTCGGCGGAGGATCTGGAAAACGGCGTGACCTATCTGGATCTGATGTGGAAAAACGTGGCGGTGCTGAAGGAGGCGCTGAGCTGATGGCGATTCTGACATGTAAAGATCTGCGCTTTGCCTATGACGGCAGCACCGTGCTGGAGGGCGTGAATTTCAGCCTGAAGGCGGGGAACTATCTCTGCATTGTGGGCGAGAACGGCTCCGGCAAGTCCACCCTGATGAAGGGCCTGCTGGGCCTGAAAGCCCCCGATGGAGGCAGCATCGAATTCGGCGAGGGACTCAAGAGCACCGAGATCGGCTATCTGCCCCAGCAGACCCAGCTCCAGCGGGATTTTCCCGCCAGCGTCTGGGAGGTGGTGCTCTCCGGCTGCCTCAACTCCCTGGGCAGACGCCTGCACTATCACGACGAGGACAAAAAGCGCGCCGCCTTCAATATGGAGCGCATGGGCATTGAGGAGCTGCGGGACAAGAGCTATCAGGAGCTCTCCGGCGGGCAGCAGCAGCGGGTGCTGCTGGCCCGTGCCCTCTGCGCCACCAAGAAGATGCTGCTGCTGGACGAGCCGGTGACCGGGCTGGACCCCATCGCCACCGGGGAGATGTACAACCTCATCAAGCTGGTGAACCTCTGCGACAACATCACCGTCATCATGGTGTCCCACGACATCCACGCCGCGGCCCGCTACGCCACCCACATCCTGCACCTGGGTCAGAAGCAGCTCTTTTTCGGCACCGCCGCCGAATACCGGGAGAGCGACCTGGCCCGGCGCTTCTTGGGAGGGAACCGGCTATGAGCGAGTTTTTCCACATGTTTTCCTTCCACTTCATCCAGCGGGCGCTGCTGGTGGGCGGGCTCATCAGCCTGTGCGCGGCGCTGCTGGGGGTCTCCCTGGTGCTCAAGCGCTATTCCATGATCGGCGACGGACTGAGCCACGTGGGCTTCGGCGCCCTGGCCATCGCCTCGGCGCTGCATGTGGCGCCCCTGGCCGTGGCGGTGCCCGTGGTGGTGGTTACCGCGGTGCTGCTGCTGCGCCTGAGCCAGAACAGCAAAATCAAGGGCGACGCCATGATCGCCATCATCTCCTCCTCGGCCCTGGCCATCGGCGTGATCTGTGTGTCGGTGACCACGGGGATGAACACCGAGGTCTCCAGCTACATGTTCGGCAGCATCCTCTCCCTCAGCCGCGCGGACGCGCTTTTGAGCGCGGTGCTGTCGCTGGCGGTGCTGGCCCTTTTCGTGTTGTTTTATCCCCGGCTCTTTGCCGTGACCTTTGACGAGACCTTTGCCAAGGCCACCGGCACCCCGGCGGAGCGTTACAACATGCTTCTGGCGGTGCTGACGGCCATCACCGTGGTGCTGGGCATGCGGATGATGGGCGCGCTGCTCATCTCCAGCCTGATCATCTTCCCGGCCCTGTCCGCCATGCGGGTCTGCCGCAGCTTCAAGCGGGTGGTGGTATGCGCGGCCTGCGTCTCCGTCGGCTGCTTCTGCATCGGCACCGTCGCCTCCTACTTCCTGGAGACGCCCACCGGCGCCAGCATCGTGGCGGCAAACCTGCTGTGCTTCTGCGCCTGCTGTTTCATTGGGAAAAAATAACGGGAATCTGACAGTTAAAAACGGGAAAACTATTAGCACTCCGGTAATCGGAGTGCTAATATTCATATTTTGTTCATATTTGCCGCTATATTTGTTCATAATTGTGTGGTACTTTATATACAAGATGAAACGAAAGAAATGAATGTTCCATCGAATTAGATTTGTGAATAAAAAATGGAGGTAATAGATATGTTCGAACTGATTCCTTTTACCCGTCATGTGAACGTGTATGATCCCTTCCGTGCTTTCGATGAGCTGGAGCGCAGCTTCTTCAACGAGCGGCCCTCCCTGGGCTTCCGCACCGACGTCATCGACACCGGCGACGCCTACAAGCTGGATGCGGAGCTGCCCGGCTTCAAAAAGGAAGATATCAGCATCGACGTGGAGAACGATTGCCTGACCATCAGTGTGGAGCGCAAGGTGGAAGAGGCGGATAAGCGGCCCAACTACGTTAAGCGCGAGCGAGTCTACGGCTCCTTCAGCCGCAGCTTTGACGTCTCCGGGATCGATGTGGAGAAGATCGAGGCGTCCTATCAGGACGGCATCCTGACCCTGAACATGCCCAAGAAGGTAGAGGTCAAGCCCGCCAGCCGCAAGCTGGAGATCCAGTGAACAGTTTTGAGGTTTGAGTTTTGAGCAGCGCCCCGGCGAAAGCCGGGGCGCTTTTCTGCGTAGGGGAGGGGCTTGCCTCTCCCGCTCTGTAACAATATTTGCGCTCCCGGATTTCTCGGAGGCGCTGCTGTGTCAGTATTTGAAATCGTTGTAATCGGCGTCAGTGTTCCCCCAGCCGGAATAGGTAGCGATGCGCTCTCTGTCTGTCAGATACAGAACACGCCCCCACATACCGGAATACCCCCAATCATCATACTCGACCGTATTGTCCAGGATATATTCAGCCCGAATAAAATAAAGAGTCCCTCTGACCTTTCCGGTTGGGAGATCGGATCCGTCGTTCAGTCCGAAAATGCCATTCCAGTTTTGCGACCAATACTCGCTTTTCATTTCGATCAAAAAGTCTTCGCTGTTTCCGATAAAGACCAATCCGTCCCGATAGGCGAGGCTTTCAAACTGATAAACCTTGTTGTTCGTCAGTTCGCCCCATTCATTATAGCTTTGTCCAACATAAATGAGATCGCCAACGTATTGAGACAGGTTCTCCGAATCAAGCTCGACGGAGACATATTTCTTTTCTCTCGCGGCCGCCAGGTCTTCCTCCCGAACATAGGCGCAGGCAAAGGAACCGTTCAGATCCGTCTCCAGGAGTTTGGTAAAGCCGTCCTCCTGGAAGAGCACATAGGTCGTTCCGTAGATCGTGATAGAATCGGAGTCGGGATCGAAGGAATAAAACTCCGGGTACTCGGGGTCATAAGGAATTGCCTCTGCGCTGATGGTCAAGGGTTCATAGGAATAGTACTCCGTGTAGTATGGGCATTCGGCGATCCAGGTGCCCACAAAGGGCGCGATCGCCGCGGCGTAGGCCGCCTCTGCGTCGGCCGCCGCCTGCTTTGCCGCCGCGTCGTCATAGACCAGCCGCGCCGCCTGCAGGACGGCATAGTTGTGTACCTCCGCCTGTTCCGCGGGGCTCAGGGCCGCCCAGGCCGCCTCCGCCGCCTCGATGGCGTCCTTGATCTCCAGCCCGATGACGCCCAGGGCGCCGATCTGCTGCTCTACCAGTGCGGCAGGGGATGTGGTTTCCTCCGTCTGCTCCACGGGCTTGGCCTCCTCCGTTCCGCCGCAGGCGCAGAGGGACAGCAGCATCCCCAGCGCCAGCAGCAGCGCGATCCATCGTCTCATATCCGATCCTCCTTGTTTGGACATCTGTCCATTTTATAATTCTATCATACCAGCTTTCTCCGCCTTTGACAAGATTTCCCTTGCCTCGACCGCCGCTTCGTGGTACCATGCCTTTGAGAGGTGAGAGCATGATCTTCGATACCCACGCCCATTACGATTCCGGCGCCTTCAACGCCGACCGATATGAGACCCTGGAGGCCGTCCACGCCGCCGGCGTCGGCCTGATCGTGGATCCGGGCTGCGACGGGCGCAGCAGCCGCATGGCGATCGAGCTGGCCGAGCGCTATCCCTTCGTCTATGCCGCGGTGGGCATCCACCCGGAGGACATGGGGGAGGACGATCTGGAAGTCTATACCGAGATCTGCGAGCTGGCGCAGCATCCCAAGTGCGTGGCCATCGGCGAGGTGGGCCTGGACTACTACTGGGACGCCAGCCACAAGGAGGAGCAAAAAGCCCTTTTCCGCCGCCAGATCGAGCTGGCGATAGAATTATGTAAACCGATCATCGTCCACGACCGGGAGGCGCATCAGGACTGCCTGGAGATCGTCCGGGACTATCCGGCGGCCCGGGGCGTGTTCCACTGCTACTCCGGCAGCGCCGAGATGGCGAAGGAGCTGCTGAAGCGGGGCTGGTATTTGGGCTTTGACGGGCCCATCACCTACAAGAACGCCCGCAAGGCGCTGGAGGTGCTGGAGATCTGCCCGCTGGATCGGATCCTGATCGAGACGGACAGCCCCTATTTGAGCCCGGTGCCCCTGCGGGGCAAGCGCAACGACTCCCGGAATCTCCGCTATGTGCTTGACAAGATCGCGGAAATCAAGGGGATCCCGTCCGAGGAAGCGGAGCGCATCACCTGGGAAAACGGCAAGCGCCTCTTTGGAATCGAATAAAAAACGCACAGCGGCGGGAGAGATCCCGCCGCTGTGCGTTCATCGGTATTCTGCCGGCTCAGCCGTATTGGGCGTAAACGTCGGAGTAGTCCCGGCCCTCGGATTCGGCCACGTATTCGCCGCCCAGCTTTTCCAGCACCCGGTTCCATGCGTCGCTGCCCTCGGTAAAGGGAGTGGGGCAGTAGTCGTTGTAGTTGTCGCCGGAGTAGCCCTCCTTCACGGGGCGGCTGGAGACGCAGCAGGGGATGATGGTATAGCCGTTGTTGTGGATGCTGCCGTCGGATTCGCGCCGGACATGGATCTGGACGATGGCGGTGTCCTTGTCGGTGGGAGCGGTGCTGCCGCCGAAGACCCAGTTGCCCATGCTGTAAAGGATGATGCCGCCGTTGTACTGCTCGATGGGCTGCAGGCAGTGGGAGTGGGAGCCGTAGATCAGGTCGGCGCCCGCGTCGATGCAGGCGTGGGCCAGCTCCACCTGGCTGTCAAAGGGGGAGTAGACCAGCTCCTTGCCCCAATGGAAAGCGCAGATCACATACTCGGCCCCGTCCGCGCGAAGCTGCCGGATGGCGGCGGCCGCCTTCTCGGCGTCCGGGTTCAGATGCTCATAGGCGCAGTAGATGCCCACGGTCAGCCCGCTCTCGGTGACGAAAAGCTTGCTCTCGCCATCCTTGCCATAGGGGATCCGGTACTCGTCCAGCGTGGCATAGGTCGACGTCAGCCCGTCTTCCCCGAAGTCCTCCAGATGGTTGTTGGCGGTGGTGACGAAATCCACGCCGCCCTCGGTCATGATCTGCGCGTAGGCGGTGGGGGCCCGGAAGGAAAACTGCTCATAGGAGAAAAGCTTGGTGTCGCAGAGCACGCACTCCAGATTCGCCAGCGTCAGATCGTCGTTCTCAAAATACGCTTTCGTATTGGAGAAGGGATAGGCGTAGTCCTGCTGGATGCGGTGCTCGATGGAGCGGCCCTCCGTGGGGTCGATGAACTGCGGCGAGGCCAGGGTACAGTCGCCCACCATGGAGAGAACAAAGTCCTGCTCCTGCATGACAGGGCTTTTCTCCTCCTCTATCTCCGCAGATTGCATGCTCTGTCCATCAAGCAGACGATCCGCCGGGATCGCTTCGTCCGTGTTCGTCCGGTCGCGGCCGAAGAGCAGAAAGAAGGCGGCAAATAAAACGGTCAGCAGGATCAAAAGGATCTTCAGCAACGGGGACAGCGGCTTGGAGGGAGCGCGGTGAGCGCCGCCTTTTTGGGAACCCGGCTTTTTCCGGGAAACCTTTGTGTCTTTTTTCATAGCGAACTCCTGTTATTGAAAAGGCTGTGTACGCGGGAGGATCAGCCGTAGCTGTTGTGCCAGTCGGAATAGTCCACGTTGCCGTCCGGGCCGTCGTAGGTGCCCAGGATCTTGCTCATGGCCCGGTCGTACAGCTCCGTTCCCTCCTCATAAGGGGTGGGGCAATAGTCGTTGTAGCCGTATTCAAAGAAGGCTTCCAGCACAGGACGGCTGGAGACACAGCAGGGGATGATGGTGTAGCCGTCATTGGAGATGCTGCCGTCCAGATCCCGCTTGATTTTGACCTGGAAGATGGCGGTGTCCATGTCCTTGGGAGTGGAATTGCCCCCGAAGGACCAGTTCCCCATGCTGTAGAGGATATAGGCGCCGTTATATTCCTCAAAGGGCTGCAGACAGTGGGAGTGGCTGCCGTAGATCAGATCCGCCCCGGCGTCCGCGCAGGCGTGGGCCAGGTCGATCTGTACCTGCTTGGGGTGATAGACCACCTCATCCTGCCCCCAGTGGAACATGCAGATGATATACTCCGCACCGTCGGCCTTGAGCTGCTCGATAGCGGCCAGGCAGTTCTCCGTCTTGGGGTAGTAGCCGTTATAGTCGCAGTAGATGCCGACCCGCAGCCCGTTGGGTGTGGTCAGGATCTGAGCCTGCCCCTCCACCCCGTAGGGGACGCCGTAGGCGTCCAGCGCGGCGCAGGTGTCCTGAATGCCCTGCAGGCCGAAATCCGCCGTGTGATTGTTGGCGGTGTTCACGAAGTCCACGCCGCCGGCAGTGAGGATCTGAGCATAGGCGGTTGGCGCGCGGAAGTGGAAGAGAGAGTCCGAATACAGGTAGCTGTCGGAGAAGGTGCACTCCAGGTTCGCGATGGTCAGTTCGTCGGACGCAAAAAACTGGAGGGTGTTATGAAAGGGATAGGCATAGTCCTCTCCCATCCGCGACGCATAGGAGTCTGGATTGGAGGCGGCCATGTTCTGATGATTGGTCAGAGTGCAGTCCCCGATGGCGGAAATGGTGAAGAATTCCGGCGTGGGTTCCGGCGTGGGTTCCGGCGTAGGCTCCGGCGTGGGCACAGGGGAAGGGGTGACGGCCTCTGAGGGCTCCGGGCCGGGATCCTGCCCGGGCGCGGAAGTGGGCGCGGGACTCGCTTCGGTCTCGCGCATCTCGCTGTTCGGCGCGCCGGAGGCTTGCTCCGCCATATCCAGACGCACCAGAACCAGCAGCGCAAGGGCCAGCAGGAGCAGCAGCACGGATAAAGTGTTCAGTGTGTGTTTCATGGAAGAACCTCGCAAGCATATTCCCGGCTATTATAATGAAAAACTGCAGGGAAAGCAAGGGGAAGCTGCTAAAAACACGGGAAAAGGACCAGCGGACGCATACGATGGGGGGCTGCCCCCGCGAGCGTCGGATGGCTTTTTATCGGATCCTGCGGATCTCTGCGCTGCAGCCTTCGATCCGGCCGTGGATGGGCCCAAGTCCGGGGCAGTCCAGGCTGTAGTCCATGCTCTCGGCGTCCCGGTTCACCACGGCGAGATACACGCCGTCGGAGGCGGGCTCGCCGAACACATCCCGCCCGTCACGGATGGAACGCAGGATCAGCAGCACGCCGCCGGAGACGGCCAGGAACCGGGCCTCGCCGGTAGAGAGCGCGGGGGCGCTGTTGCGCAGGGCGGCCAAGGCGGCGTAGTGGGCGCGCAGATCCTCCCGCTCCTCCCGGAAGGGGAGGCGGTTGAAGGGGTCGCCCACGCCGCACATGCCCTGCTCGTCTCCGTAGTAGATGCTGGGCACGCCGGGGAGCGCAAACTGGATCACGGCGCAGAGCTTTTCCAGTTCCACCGCCCGCTCCAGCGCCTCCCGGGGGAAGTCCAGCTTCAGCTGCTGCTCCCGGGGGAGGGACTTGATCCACAGATCCGTGGCCAGGGCGGAGCGCAGCCGCTCCACATCGTGGGAGCCCAGCAGGTTCATCAGGGAATAATAGAGCGGCCGCGGGTAGTTCATCTGCTGGCTGATCAAAAAGTCCCGCAATGCGTAGGCGTTGATGCGCCGGTGCAAAAAATCCAGGATCGCCGTGCGAAGGGGATAGTTCATCACCGAGTCCAGCGAGTAGCCCAGGGCGTAGTTGCGGCGGGCGCCGTAGCTCTCCTTGAGCACCGCGTCCTCCCACACCTCGCCCAGCACCACGGCGTCGGGCTTTTCTTCCTTGGCGGCCTTTCGGATCAAAGAGAGCACCTCGTCCGGCAGCTCGTCCGCCACGTCCAGCCTCCAGGCGCCGGCGCCCCGGCGCAGCCAGGTTTTCACCACGCTGTCTCTGCCGCTGATGATGAAATCTTGCCAGTCCGGATTGGTCTCCTCCACCTCGGGGAGAGAATCAAAGCCCCACCAGCAGCGGTATTTGTCGGGAAAATGCTTGAAATCGTACCAGGAATAGAAGTCGGATTCCTTCCCCTGACAGGCCCCCAGCCCGGGATAGTGACCAAAGCGGTTGAAGTACACGCTGTCATCCCCGGTGTGGGAATAGACCCCGTCCAGCATGATCCGGATGCCCAGGGCGCGGGCCTTTTCGCACAGGCGTTCAAAGTCCTCGTTGCTGCCCAGGATGGGATCCACCTTCAGATAGTCCGAGCTGTCGTAGCGGTGGTTGGAGCGGGCCTCGCCGATGGGGTTGAGATACAGGACGCCGACGCCCAAATCCCGCAGATAGGGGAGCTTCGCTTCGATCCCGCGGAGGGTGCCGCCGTAAAAGTCGTCGGGCGTGTAGGCCTTTTCGAAGGGACGGGGCTGCCAGCGGGGCGGCTCGTCCCGGGAAGCGTGCAGCTCCGCGCTCTGGCCCAGGGCACGGTGATAGGCCACGCCCGCTTCGGCGGTGCCGTCGTCGGAAAAGGCGAAGCGATCCGGGAAAACCTGATACATCACGCTCCGCCGGAACCAGGCGGGCGTCTCGAAATCCTTGCGGTAGACCGTCAGCCGGAAGCCCGTCAGCTCCTTGCCGTAGAGCCGGCCGTGGTAACCGCTGCCGTCGGGGCAGAGCCAATGCGTGCCGTCCCGCGTCTGGATGCGGAAGCAGTACCAGAGCGCCGCGGCCTCCTCCGGCAGACGCAGCCTGACGGAGAAGCCCCGCTCCTGCTGCTCCATGGGATATTCCCGGCGAAAGCCGTCTCCGTACAGGATCAGATCAGCCTCCTTTGCCCGTCCGGCCAGTATGCGGATCCGCAAGGTCAGCTCCGTCTCCGCGGGGACGGCACCCAGCGGCGCGCGGAAGCGGATATCGTTGCTGTTGTGGAGGGCGGCCAGACTGCTGTCGGAGCAGTTGCGCAGGATGCTGATGATATGGGCGGTGCGGGGCTGGAGCGGATAAACCTGGGCGGTGTCGATCCCGGTGGCGCGCAGATCGCCGCAGCAGGCGGCGGCCACCTGAAAGGCGCTGCTCATAGGGAAGCCGCAGTCGTCCATCAGCAGACGAACCAGCTCCGGCGCAGCAAAGGGGTTGGAGGGAGACCAGAAGCATTCATCCAGCTGCTCCAGCGGGAGACCGCGGGCGGCGCACTCCCGGGCGGCGGCATACACGGAGGCGGCCGCCTGGAAATAGAGCGTGGTGACGGCGGGGCAGTCCTCGGCGTTCAGAAGCCGGACCCACTTGGCGTCGCCCCCCACGGCGCGCCAGACGCCGTCCACCAGGGCGGCGTCAACGCTTTCTCTTCCCTCGTATACCACCGAGAGACTATAATCCTCGGACCACTTTTCCCGATAACGGCCTCCGAAGTAGAGGATCAGCCGCTCCTGCTTTCGGACGGCGTCCGTCGGGGCGGCGTGACAGGTGATCACAGCATCCATAAATACAGTCTGGCGTATTCCTGAGCGGAGAGCTCAAAGCCGAAATCGGTCTCCATGGCGCTGCGGATCAGGCCGTTCATGACCTCTTCCTTCCGATAGCAGTCCAGCGCCTTGCGAATGGCGTCCCGCAGCTCCCAGGCGTCGTAATTGGCAAAGGAGAAGCCGTTGCCTGTGCCGGTGTACTGATTGTAGGGCATGACGGTGTCCTTCAGACCGCCGGTTTCCCGGACGATGGGAAGCGTACCGTAGCGCATGGCGATCATCTGGCTCAGACCGCAGGGCTCAAAACGGGAGGGCATGAGCAGAAAATCGCTGCCCGCGTAGACCAGGTGGCTCAGAGGTTCGCTGTAGCCGATATAGGCGCAAAGGCGCCCCTTGTAGCGGTACTCCGCGGCGCGCATGAAGTTCTCGAAACGCTCGTCGCCGGTGCCCAGCAGCATGAACTGCATATCCTCCCGGCTCATCAGCTCGTCCAGCACGCAGGCGACCAGGTCGAAGCCCTTCTGCTCGGTCATGCGGGTGACCATAGCGAAGACTGGCACGTCCGGACGCTGCTCCAGCCCCATTTTCTCCTGCAGGGCGGCCTTGCAGAGGGCCTTTCCCTTCCGGTGGCCCTTGTCGAAATGGGCGGGGATCTTGGGATCCTTCGTGGGGCTGAACACATCCTTGTCGATGCCGTTGATGATGCCGGAGAGCTGGGCGTGACGGGCGTTCAGGATCCCCTCCAGGCCCTCTGCGTAGTATGGAGTCTTGATCTCCTCCGCATAGCTCGGGCTCACGGTGTTGATCCGGTCGGCAAAGACCAGGCCGCCCTTCATAAAGTTGGCGCAGCCGTTCAGCTCCATAAATTCAGGCGTGTAGAAGCGGCTCTCTACCCCCAGCAGATCCTGTACCCGGTCGAAGCCGCACTTGCCCTGGAAGGCGATGTTGTGGATGGTCAGCAGATATTTGAGCCCGGCCTGCATCCCGCCGCCGTACTGGGTCTTGCCCAGCATGGGGATCATGGCGGTGTGCCAGTCGTTGCAGTGGATCACCTGAGGCGTAAAGTCCAGATTGGGGATGGCATCCAGCACGGCCCGCGTAAAGAAGGCGTACTGCTCCAGCTCCGCGTCGCCGCCGCGGTAGATTTTGTCGCCGAAATAGTGCTCGTTATCCACCAGATAGACGGTCACGCCGTCCAGCACCAGCTTTTCGATGCCCACGTACTCGCTGCGCCAGCCCAGGCGGGCGTAGAAGTAAAACATATGCTGAACCTTGTCGGCGTACTTGTCCTTGATGATCCGGTGATAGGGCGTGATGACCCGCGCGTCAATGCCAAGTGCGGCCAGAGACTTGGGCAGCGTCCCGACCACGTCGGCAAGGCCGCCGGTTTTGGACAGCGGCGCGCATTCGGCGGAGGCCAGCAGAACGGCGGGCAGCTCCTGGCGTCCTTTTTCCTTTAAGAGATCACGAAATTCCTTTTTCATATAATACTCCCAATATGTAATGATAATCTGGCTTACTTCTTTCTGGGCTTGTAGCGGAAGAAGACCGTGGACAGGGGAGGCAGGGTGACACTGGCCGTGTACTGCATGTCCAGGAAAGCTTGACGATGGGCGTGGATCAGCGGAGGATTCTTGACCCCGTAGCCACCGTACGCTTCATCGTCGCTGTTGAGGATCTCATGAAGCGTTCCGTTGAAGGGAAGACCGATGATAAAGTCGTCGTACCGGATCGGCGTGAAATTGCAGACGCAGACCACATAGCTGTTTTCCGCCTCCGCCGAGCGCAGGAAGGCCACGGAGCTGCGCCCCGCGTCGTCTACGTTCAGCCACTTGAAGCCGTCCCAGGAGCGATCCACCGCGTAGAGGGCCGGGTACTCTGTGTAGAGCCGGTTCAACGCCCGCATATACTGGCGGAGCTGCTCATGCTTACGGAAGCCCAGCAGCAGCCAGTCCAGCCCCTGCTGCCAGTTCCACTCGATAAACTGGCCGAACTCGCTGCCCATGAAGGTGAGCTTCTTCCCCGGGTGGCCGAACTGATAGCCGTAAAGCGCCCGCAGGGAGGCAAATTTCTGCTCGTAGTCGCCGCACATCTTATTGATCATGGAGTACTTGCCGTGCACGACCTCGTCGTGAGAGTAAGCCAGGACAAAGTTCTCCGAAAAAGCGTACATCATGGAGAAGGTGAGCTTGTTGTGGTGATAGCTGCGGTAAAGGGGATCCAACTGCATATATTCGATGGTGTCGTGCATGTAGCCCATGTCCCACTTCAGGCAGAAGCCCACGCCGCCCATGTCAGGAGGCGCGGTGATCAGCGGGAAGGCGGTGG
>JAEEGF012264990.1_pt1 | contig 45480 bp, 40 predicted proteins | sample 9134171 | NCBI WGS metagenome assembly JAEEGF01 (sample SAMN16246542, study PRJNA631951) | gut metagenome | biome: gut microbiome; feature: rumen; material: AP-attached | host: Bos | place: Iran: Karaj | collected 2018-10
TCATATCATCACCTCATTTCATAAAAATGAGATAACATCTAGTTAATGCGTTCTAGAGAGATAATACTCTCTACTTTATATATACACGGTGAATATATCATTTTACTCGAAAATAGACAGAAAATGTTTTATAATATAACTAGGTGATAGTATGAAATATTTAAAACCATCTTTGATTATTAACTGTATAATTGTATTTTTAGTTACATTAGGAAGTATATTTATGTTTACAGGTTTTAGATTTATGCCATCTGAAACTTTATTAGAATCTACAAAATTAGGTATGTTCAAATTCTATACAGTAGATTCAAATATATTAGCTGGAATTATTTCATTAGTATTTATAATATTTGAAATAAAATTAATGAAAGGTAAGATTAAAGAAATACCAAAGATTATTTATAATTTAAAATTAATGGCTACAGCTGGTATAACTCTTACATTTATAGTAACTGCAATCTTCTTAGCACCTATGTATGGTTTCTATGCAATGTATAATAATACTAATTTATTCTTTCATTTGTTTGTACCAGTTTTATCAATGATTACATTTATATGTTTTGAAAATTACGATAATAAATATAAATATGCATTCTATGGAATGATACCTATGATGATTTATTCAGTTTATTACACAACTAATATATTATTACACTTAGAAAATGGTAAACCAACAATAGAATATGATTTCTATTGGTTCCTACAAGGAAATGTTAATAATATATATTTTGTAATACCAATTTTATATTTAGTAGCTTATTTAATATCAATACTTACTATCTTTTTAAACAAGAAGGTATTGAATAAATAATTTAATATGCTATAATTGTTGTATTAAAAGAAGCAATGACGGGCTTGGAAACCTAACAGCTATATAGAATACCAATGAGAACAAAGTATGGTGGAACAGCGTTTAAATACGCCCATATATGATTGTTCTCATTTTTTATTTTAAGGAGGGGTGTATGAAAGTATTCATTGGATGCTCAGCTAGTAGTTCACTTGCAAAAGAATATTATGAGTTAGCTTGTAATGTTTCGGAGATTTTTTCAAAACGAGGGCATAAATTAGTCTTCGGTGGCTTTGATAAAGGCATGATGGAAAAATGTTACATGACATTTAAATATGAAGATTCTAAAGTTAAAGCAGTTGCAACTGTTCAAGATTCTGAATACATAGCAGACTTAGACTTAGATGCAAGAGAAGTAGTACCTAAAACATTTGATAGAACAAAAAGATTATATGAAATAGCAGATATAATCGTTATTCTACCAGGTGGAATTGGAACACTTGCTGAATTTATGTCTATGTTAGACTATAGAAGATGTTCTAACTATGATAAGAAACCAATTATATTATTTAACTATAATAATTATTACACACCTATAATAAATATGTTAAAAGGTATGTATGATAGTAAATTTTGTAATGCAAATGATTTAAAAGAATTTAATATAGTTAATAATTTGCAAGGATTAGAATTTTACTTAAAACAATTAGAATTAGATGAAAAAGGAGAAAGATAAATATGGCAAAAAATATGGAAGAATTAGTTAATTATTGTAAGCAATACGGATATATATTCCAAGGATCTGAAATCTATGGAGGACTAGCAAACTCTTGGGATTATGGTTCATTAGGAAGAGAATTAAAGAATAATGTTAAAAATGCATGGTGGAAGAAGTTCATTCAAGAAAACACTAATGCTGAATATAGAAATTATGGATTAGATTCAGCAATTTTAATGAATCCAGAAGTATGGGTTGCATCAGGACACGTTGCATCATTTGCTGATCCATTAATTGATTGTAAAAAATGTAAGAGTAGAGAAAGAGCAGATAAGCTTATTGAAGAATTTACTCATGGAGAAGAAACTGGTGATGGATGGGATAATGAAAAATTAGAAAAATTCATTGCTGAAAATCATGTACCATGTCCAAAATGTGGATCATGTGATTTTACTCCAATTAGAAAATTCAATTTATTATTTGAAACTCATCAAGGTGTAACAGAAGATTCTAAATCAATTGTTTACCTAAGAGGTGAAACAGCTCAAGGAATATTCGTTAACTTCTTAAATGTACAAAGAAGTATGAGAGCAAAAGTACCATTTGGTATTGGACAAATTGGTAAATCATTTAGAAATGAAATTACTCCTGGTAACTTTATATTCAGAACAAGAGAATTTGAACAAATGGAACTTGAATTCTTCTGCAAACCAGGAACTGACTTAGAATGGTTTGCATTCTGGAAACAAAATTGTTTAGACTTCCTAGAAACATTAGGATTATCTAAAGAAAACTGTAGATATAGAGATCATGCTAAAGAAGAATTATCATTCTATTCTAAAGCAACTACTGATATCGAATATCAATTCCCAATGGGATGGGGAGAACTTTGGGGTATAGCAGATAGAACAGACTATGACCTTTCAGTTCATATGGAACATTCTAAACAAAACTTACAATATTTAGATCCAGAAACAAATGAAAAATATACACCATATGTAATTGAACCATCAGTTGGTGTAGATAGATTAGTTTTAGCTTTATTAACAGAAGCTTATAAGAAAGAAACATTAGAAGATGGAACTGAAAGAGAAGTATTAGCTCTTAAACCATACTTAGCTCCATATAAAGTAGCAGTATTACCATTAGTTAAAAAGATTCATGGTGAAAAAGCTAATGAAATATTCCAAGAATTATCTAGATCATTCATGGTTTCATACGATGAATCAGGTAACATTGGAAAACGTTATAGAAGAGCTGATGCAGTTGGTACACCATTCTGTATTACAATTGATGATGAAACAATTAATAATGGCACAGTTACTCTAAGAGATAGAGATACAATGGAACAAATTACTCTTAAATTAGAAGAAGTAAAACCATATATTGAATCTAAATTAGAATTCTAAGAAGAATAGGTAATATTCTTCTTTTTTTATTGTATATAAACCTTAAAATATGATATTATATATTTATAATAGATAAGTATATGGAGGATGAAGTATGAATCTTAAAGATAAAATAAAAAATTCCTTATTTCCAAACAATGAAGAAATAGATTATGAAGATGATGATCTAGAAGTATCAGAAGTAAAAGAAAAAGATATAGTTAAAGGTGGAAGTAAAATGGTTCTTGTTGAGCCAAGAGCTTTCTCAGAATCTCAACAAATAGCAGACAACTTAAAAAGAAAGAATTCAGTAGTAGTTAACCTTAAAAGAGTTACTAGTGATCAAGCAAAAAGAATTATTGACTTTTTAAGTGGAACTCTTTATGCTATTAATGGAGATATGCAAAGATTAGGCAATGGAATCTATCTTTGTACTCCTAAAAACGTTGATGTAGAAGGTCGTATTTCTGACGAATCTGAAGATAAAAAAGGTAAGAAAAAAATCGAAGACGAAATAGACGATTTCTAGAATTAACATATAATATTTCTAGTGGGTGAAGCATATGAGAAAATTTGATAAAAGTCTCTATGGTTATAATGTTAATGAAGTTAATGCTTTTGTAGATGATGTTGTTTCAAATGTAGATGACATGATTACAAAGATGAAACAAAAAGACATGGAGATCGATAGACTTAATAAAGAATTAGAACATTATAAAAAGATGGATGAAACTTTAAATAGAGCTGTTACAATAGCTGAAGAATCATCTCAAAAATATCAAAATCAATCTATAAACGAAAGTGACTTAATAATCACTGAAGCTAAGAAAAATGCTAACCGTATAATAAATGATGCTTTACAAAAAGCAGAAAAATATGAAGAAGAAGCCCAAAGAACTAGAAGAAATATAATTGTATATAAAAGAAGACTTAAAGATCTTATTGATCAACAAGCTGAACTTATTAATGATATAGATAAAGTAGATTTATAAAATCTACTTTTTATTTTTGACATCAAATATAATTAATACTATAATCTTATAAGTAAGAGGGGATTATTATGAAATTTTGTTCAGATTGTGAATTCTTAAATACAAAAGATAAGAAAAAAGATGGAATATACATGTGTAAAAAATGTAAGAAGTATATGAATTCTTCTACAGATGCATGTGATAAATTTGAAAAAGATTTAAGTACTAATAACTGGGAAAAAAATGACCTTTATATGAAAGGTAGAAAGTTAGTAGTAGAAGATTCTTATGCGAATCAGTTATGGTTTTGGATACTAATATTTATTATTATATTTATGATTGTAATTACTAAGTCATAATTGTATAATTATGAAGGTGATACAAGATGGATAAAAAGACAATCATAATATTTAGTTTAATATTTATATTACTATTAGGAGGTCTAATAGTAATCAAAAAAGCAAACAAAAAGGAAGATGGAAATTATATGACAGGAAAAGTAAATGTATTAATTAAAGTAAAAGAATATGGAGATATTAAATTAGAATTAGATGCTGATACAGCACCTATAACAGTTACTAACTTTGTTAATTTAGTAAACGAACATTTCTATGATGGATTAACATTCCACAGAATAATGGACAATTTCATGATTCAAGGTGGAAATGGTGAAACAGCTGGAAAACATGCTAATACTATTAAAGGTGAATTTAGTTCAAATGGTGTAGAAAATAATATTTCTCATGTAAGAGGAGTTATTTCTATGGCTAGAACATCTGTTAAAGATTCTGCTTCATCTCAATTCTTCATTACAAATGCTGATGCAACATTCTTAGATGGTAATTATGCCGCATTCGGTCATGTAACTGAAGGAATGGATGTAGTTGATAAAATTACAAGTGAAATTGCACCTAGAGCATTAGATAACAATGGTACAATTTCTAATGTAGATCAACCAGTTATTGAAACTATTACAGTTATAGAATAAACAGTCATATGACTGTTTTTTATTGCTCGTTTTTGCCAAAAAGACTATAAAATGCTATAATATATAACCATCAAAAGGGGTTAATGGTGGTTTATATGAAAAATTTATTTATATCTAATTTAAATAAAAAAGACGTAGATCATTTTACAACAAATATAGGGTTATTAATTAGAAGAAAAACAGACAAAGCATTTAAGAAAATATGTAATGTTTTTACTAATGTTAATATTATCAGAGAAAACTCTGATAAATTATCAGATGATGAACATTTTACTAATTATCCTTTAGAATATAAGAATTCTAAGGAATATCCTTTAAATGCAAAAAAACATAATATTATCTTAGAAAGATATCCTGAATTAAATGATGATGAACCATATATATTTGTAAGTAATCATACATGTCCTGAAGATATTGAAACAATTCTTAATGTATTAGATAGAAATGCTTATTTAGTTTTAGGTTCTATTGATTCACTAAAATATAATCCGGAGATGTATTTATCTTTCTTAAATGGTATGATTCCATTTGATATTATGGATAAAAAAGAAAGACATGAACTTATGGATAAGATGGAAAGAGTATTAAAAACAAATAGTATTTTAATCTTCCCAGAAGGATCACATAATTTTAGTCCTAATAAATTAATTAATAATTTATATGATGGTCCAGTTAATTTATCTTTAAGAACTGGTAGAAAAATAGTATTAGTTACATTAGTAAGAGATAATGATAACAATGTATCTTATATAGATGTAAGTAATCCTATAGATGTTAAGAATATAGATGTACCATCTAACTTAGATGAAAAAAATAAAGTTAAATGTTTATCTTCTTATTTAAGAGATAAAATGGCAACAGCAGTATATTGTTTATCAGCTAGACATTTAGAAATGATTCATAGAGAACCAAATGATAAAATAGAAGATAAAATAAGAGAAGAAAAAATAGAAGATGCTTTCAAAAAATTACATTGGAATAAAGATGTATTTGAAGCTGAATATTTAACAAAGAAAACTAAAGAAGAAATAGAATATAATGAAGTACAAGAAACTATGAGTAATTTAAGATACGATTTATCAGTTTTAAGAGATACTTTATTAGATATAAAAGACTATGTTATTAGAAATGAAGATGTTCATAATAAAGATGTAGTTGAAGTTATGAGAAAACATTTAATTTTAACTAAAAATAAAAAGATATAATATTTAATTATATCTTTTTTTATTATATAATTATCATAGGTGATAATATGATAGAGTATGAGATTCCATTTGTTTGTTTGATATTTACATCAATAATATCATTTGTATTCTTTGTAAAAAAGAAAATAAAAATTAAAGAAAATCTATATTATAAATTAATATTAATATTTTCTTTATCAGTTCATTTAACAAATTTTATATCACATTATATGGCAAGCAAATATGTTATTAATTCAGTAGTACCGGATTGGTTTGCCCAAATATTTGCAAACATTAATAAATTGGGATCTTTATTTATCGTATGTATAACTTTAAATATATTATTTTATATTCTATATATTAGTTATGAAATCTTTCAAAAGAAACACAAATTATTAAATATAACAGGATGTATTATTGCTACTATAGTTGGAATCCTAATCTTTTTATTAGACTTTAATGTTTATAATATAGATGGAGTAACATCAGGTGAAGGATCTGCGGTATATTTAACATTTGGAATAGCATTCTTAAATATTATAATTGCTTTAATAATAGCACTATTAAACATTAAAAAATATGATAAAAGATATAATTCACTTTTCTACATATTACCATTTATATTTGGATTAGGATTATTTGTAATGTATAATCCACAATTTAATATATATGATCTAATAATAAGTATATTATGTTATTTAATGTATTTTACTATTGAAAATCCAGATGTAAAAATGCTTGAAGTTGTATCTGCAGCAAGAGAACAAGCTGAATTATCTAATCGTGCTAAATCAGATTTCTTAAGTAGTATGTCTCATGAAATAAGAACACCATTAAATGCGATAGTTGGTTTATCAAATGACATTGCTACATATGTTGATGAAGTTCCATCTGAAGTAGTAGAAGATACAAAAGATATTCAAAATGCATCTCAAACATTATTAGAAATAATTGGTAATATATTAGATATTAGCAAGATTGAATCTAATAAGATGGAAATAGTAAATGCACCATATAATTTTAAAGAAGAAATTGAAGGATTATGCAAAGTTACATCTACAAGAATAGGTGATAAACCTATAGATTATAAATTAACTATAGCAGATGATATTCCATATGAACTTATAGGTGATAAAGGTAAAATTAAAGAGATTGTTAATAACTTATTTACTAATTCAATAAAATATACTGAAAAAGGTCAAATAAATTTAACAATAAAATGTGTTAATAATTTTAAAAATATGTATACAACTTTATATATTACATGCCAAGATACAGGACGTGGAATAAAAGCTGAAAGTATAAGTAGATTATTTGAAAAATTTGATAGATTAGATATTGAAAGAAATACTACTGCAGAAGGAACAGGATTAGGACTTGCTATTACTAAAAAGATGATTGAAATGATGGGTGGTAAAATCAATGTTTCATCTCAATTTGGTGTAGGTTCAATTTTCATGGTAGCTATACCACAAAAGATTAGTAAGATTACTAGACCAGAAACAGAAGAAAAATTATCTGAAACATCTAGCTTATTTAATATTGATTTTAATAAGAGAAGAATCTTGATAGTAGATGATAATAACTTAAATATTAAAGTTGCTACTAAAGCACTTAAAGACTTTAATATTAATCTTGATTCATGTACATCAGGTCAAGCTTGTCTTGATAAGATTAATGCTGGTGAACATTATGATTTAATTCTAATGGATATCATGATGCCAATTATGTCAGGTGAAACAACATTACATAAGTTACAAGAATCTCCTGGATTTAGAACTCCAGTTATAGCTTTAACTGCAGATGCAGTTGCAGGAGCAAAGGAAAAATATATGTCAGCAGGATTTACAGATTATTTAACTAAACCTTTCTCAAGAGAACAAATAGGTAAGAAGTTAAGTAATATATTTGTTCATAATAAAAATAGTTAAGAAGACAGTCAAGTGGCTGTTTTTTTATTTGACAAAAAAGGAAAAATAGCTATAATATATCAAGGTTTTAGAAAAAGGGGTATAATTAAATGACAAAACAATATTTAGACATCGATGATTTTAAAGACATGGGAATAAGATATACATTTGCTGAAATGCTTGATACTTTAGTAGAAGCACAAAAGAAAAATGTATTAGTTAGCTGCAATTTCCATGGACACATGTATTATTCGGATTCAATTGATATAGAAGCAGCTTATTTAGATTATTATGATATGACTAAAGAAGAAATGGATTATTATTATGAAAATATTGATGTAATTCCATTAAACATACTTCGTAGTATTACACCATATCGATATGTTAGAAAAGAAATGTTCAGAGACTTTGTTTCTTGGATAGTACCAAAACATGCACCTGATTTATTACAAATCTATGAATTAATTTCTAAAATATTAGGTAGATGTGAAGTAGAAAAATCTGTTGAAAGATTAAATAAGATGAATGATGATAGAAAAGAAGTAGCTTATGATTTTATAGATAAATATTTTACTCCAGCTGCGAAGGAATATTTACTATCTATAACTGATATAAAAGAACCAAAAAAACAACAAGAAACAACAATTAGTATGAAATAAAAATAGAACTGAAAAGTTCTATTTTTTATTTAAATAAAATCATGCAAAGAAAAAACTCGAACTATAAGTCCGAGTTATTTTTCAAATGGGGCGGCGTGTGGGAATCGAACCCACGCATACCAGAGCCACAATCTGGCGTGTTAACCACTTCACCAACGCCGCCATTTGACATAGATAATATTATCAAAAAATATGCTGTTATGCAAGTATTTATCTTATTTTCTTTAATATTATGCTATAATTTTACTTAAGGGATGATCAAAATGAAGAAAGACAAGAAGAAAATGAGTCCTGTTACTATAAGTGTAATAGTAGCAATAATAGGTGTAATAGTAATATTTGGTAGCATAATTTATAATTCAAAACATTCTATAGAAGAATGGGTTGTATGCAATTATAACGGATCTATTCAAGGTTATAAAGAAACAATTAAGTTTAGATATATGTATGATACTTTATATGGATATTATGAAGAAAAAGATATCATGGCTGAATCTGAAGATGAAAAAAATAAAATTGAAGAAAAAATAAATGAATTTGGAAAAGATTTTCCAACATCAGATGATGTTAAATTAGAAGTAACATCTGAAGGATTAGAAGTTAAAAGTAATTTTTATATCAAAACAATAACTTATACTAATTTTATTGATGATTATTTCAAAGAACAAGAAATCACAATGCAATCAAATTCAAGTGATATTGTTAATAAATTAAAAAGTGATTATGAATGTAAGATAACAAGAAAGTAGGTGTAACATGAAAAATAAATACATTATTAAATCAACTAGTCATATTATTATTTCTAATGAAATAAAAAAACTAACTGAATCAATTGAAAATGTATCTTATTTTTCTATGAATGACACTGAATTAGATGACATCATAGTTGATGCATCTTACTTTGGTTTTTTTGATACTGCTAAAGCAATAGTAATAACTGAATTTACTTACTTTGGTGATAAATTTAAACATGAAGAAGAAGCAAATAAAATTATTGAGTTCTTAAAGAAACTTGATGAAAGATGTACAGTTATATTTGTAGTATCTTCTTTAGATAGTAGAAAAGACTTTACAAAGAAAGTATTAGAATTAGGAACTGAATTATTAGATTTTAGTAATTTATCTCCTGAGACTATAAAAAATAATGTAGATCAATATGTTATAGATAATAAACTTATTTTAGATAATAATGCTTATCAAGAAATATATAATAAAACTAAAGGATATTTAGATATTATAATTGGAGAAATAAATAAATTATCTTTAATAGAAAAACATATAACATTAAATATAGTAAATGAATATGGTTCTAATTATATGATTGAACCATATAATCAAGATAATAACTATGATGATATTATATGGAAATTCTATGATGCAGTTACATCAAAGAATTTTAAAGTTATATTTGAACTATTAGATCAATTATTAGCTAGGGGAGAAGAATATGTTACATTAATAAGTGGTATATTTAATCAATTCTTACCTATATACATAATTAAATGTATGGAAGCTAATAAAGAATCTAAAGAAACCATGATTAAAGTAACAGGATATTCTGATAAAAGAATATTTATGTTACAAAAAAAAGGAAGAATATATACTAAAGATGATATAGAAAATATATTACTAAAATTAACTGATATAGATATTAAATCTAAATCAGGATATGACATAGCATATATGTTTAAAGAATTTTTAATAGAATTATAAAAAGACCTTATTAAAGGTCTTTTATTTTGTCTGTATTTTTAAAGTTTATTTTAGCTACATCAAATAGTTTATTAAAACCATATTTATTAACTAATTCTTTACCAATTGAATCAACTTCAGCTCCAGCTCCTTTAGGAAGAGGTAAGTGAAGTTCATCAGATAACTTATCCATTTCTTTTAAGAATATATATCTTGAAATAATAGAAGATACTGCAACTGATAAACATTTATTTTCTGCATGAGTAGTAAATGTAATATTAGTTACTTTACCAGGAACTTCCTTAATATGTTCATAGTATTTAGTAGGATATACAAATTGGTCTACTACAATAGCATCATATTTAGGAGTTTGTTGTTTTAATTGATATAACACTTTATTATGTAATATAGCTTTAACTTTATTCATATTAAATATTTTAGCTTTATTATAAGCACTTGGGCTTAATATAAAAGTTACATGAGGTATATCTTTTATTAACTTAGGTGCAATTGCTAAAATCTTATCATCAGTTACCATCTTAGAATCTTTAACACCTAAATCATTTAACCAAGTTTTCTTAGATATATCTACATATGAAGCAGTTACAACTATAGGACCAAAATAATCTCCTGTACCAACTTCATCAGAACCAATTGTTGATATCTTCTTAAATCTATCATCTTTAAGTTCTTCTTTTTTATCTTCTTTTTTCTTTTTATCTTTATCTATTTCAGATTGAACATCTCTTTTATTATTAACTCTTTCCATTTCAGTCCAATAAGAAGCTTCAATGTCTGCACCTAATCCTTGGAACATTATTTTTCCTGATTCATATAGTGTAATAGTGCAATCATAATCTCTAACTTGAAATACTGAATATGGAGGTTTTTTCTCTGTAAATCTATCTGAATAAAAATCTATAATATCTTGTTTCATATTATCAGATATTTTAAAAACTATAGTTTGTTGTTTATTATTCATAGCCAACACCTCTTACCTAAATAATATACCATATCTTATTGCTTTTTTAAATATCTTTAATTATAATTAACTTAGGTGATAATATGAATTATTTAGATATAGTTTTAGCTGTAATGTTAGTATATGCAGCATATAAAGGATGGAAAACAGGTGGTATTTCGTCACTTATTAATTTAGTAGGAACATTAATAGTAATAGTAGCATCTTATTTCTTAAAAGATCCTATAAGTGTATTACTTTATAAGAATTTACCATTCTTCTCATTTGGTGGATTATTCTTAGGTATTACATCAATAAATATATGTGTATATGAAGCAGTTTCATATTTAATATGTGTATTTGTTTTAGGAACACTTTTAGCAATTTTAATAAGAGTTACAGGTTTAATTGATAGAATAGTTAATAAAACACTTATACTATCTTTACCAAGTAAAATATTAGGAATTGCAGCATCTGTGTTACAATATTACATATTTGCATTTGTATTAGTATTTATCATGGCTCAAGTTCCATATACTACAAAACATGTAACTGAATCAAAAGCTGCTCCAATTATTTTAGAGAAAACTCCAGTTATGTCTACTATAACAAATGATATATATCATACAGTTACTGAAATATATGATATAGCTATTAAAGCAGATGGAGACGCTGATAAAACAAAAGCAAATTATGATGCATTAGAAGTATTATTAAAATATAAAGTTATTAGTACAAAGAATGCTAAAGATTTATTAGATAAAGGTAAATTACAAGTAGAAAATTCAGAAGAATTATTAGAAAAATATAAAAATCAATAGGGAGGATTTAAATGATTAAACATTTAGACGAAGAGGAAAACTTTGTTAATGAAATTCAAGCTGATAAAATATTAGTTGATTTCTATGCAGAGTGGTGTGGACCATGTAAGATGATTGGTCAAATATTTGAAACAATGGAAGATGAAATTGAAGTATTAAAAGTCAATACTGATGAATTTCCAGATTTAGCTCAAAAGTTTGGAGTTATGTCTATTCCAACAGTTATACTTTTTAAAAACGGATCAGAAGTAGATAAGTTCATAGGATTAAGAAGTAAAGAGGAAATACTAGAATTTATTAATAAATAGGATAATAGAAATATTATCCTTTTTTATTGTATATATATATTAATTTTGTTAAAATATTATTGATATTAGAGGTGATTAAATATGGAAGAAACTAGTCTTTATAATTTATCTGACATAGAAGATGCATTAGTTGAAACTACATTAGATGAAGTTTATTCAGCATTAGTTGAAAGAGGTTTCAATCCTGTTAATCAAATAGTAGGATATTTAACTACTGGAGATCCTTCATATATTACTTCTAATAAAGATGCAAGAAATAAAATACTATCTATAGATCGTGGTAAATTAATTGAAACTATAGTAAGAAAGTATTTAGAGGGTTAATATGAAGTGTTTAGGAATGGATTTAGGAACTAGAACATTAGGTCTTGCAACATCTGATAGATTAGGACTTATTGCTAGTCCATATAAAACTATAAGATATGAAGATATAAATAAATTGGTTGATGAAGTATTAGAAATAATTAAAAATGAAAGAATTGAAGTATTAGTATTAGGATATCCTAAAAATATGAATAATACTGAAGGACCTGCAGTAGAAAGAACTAATAATTTTAAAAGTTTATTAGAAGCTAAAACAGATTTAGAAATAAATTTAATAGATGAAAGATTATCTACTGTAGAAGCAGAAAATTATTTATTAGAAGAAGATATGTCTAGAAAGAATAGAAAAGGTGTTATAGATGCAGTTGCTGCTTCTGTAATATTAGACACTTATCTTAGACAACAAGAAATAAAGAATCGTGGGTAATAATATGGATAAAAATGGTAAGTTAGTTATAAAAAATGACAAAGGTGAAATAATGCAATGTGATGTATTATTTACATTTGATTCAGATGAAACTGGTAAGAGTTATATAGCATATACAGATAATACTAAAGATGAAAATGGTAATATTAAAGTATATGCAAATATATATGATCCAAATGGAGAATCATTAAAACTTGAACCAATTACTACAGATAAAGAATGGAAAGCAATTAATAATATATTAATTTCTGTACAAGAAAAAGTAAGAGAGGTTGTTGAAGAAAATGGGGATACTGATAAGTAATGAATCTACAACTGATAGAAATATAAGATTTCTACAAAAAGGAGCATTAGTATTATTAATACTATTTATCATAATTGGATTTGTAATATCATGTGTATTTGCTGCTAATTTATCTCCTGTAGATGGAAAAGATGACAATGTTTATCAATTCACTATTAAAGAAGGAGAACCTAAAGTAACAGTTATTCATAATTTGAAAGAACAAGACTTAATTAAAAATGAATTCTTTTCAAAGCTATATTTAAAAGTAAATGATGAATTTACTTTCTATGCAGGAACATATAATTTAAAAAAGAGTATGTCTACATTAGAAATATTTAATTCAATAGGTAATACAAAAGATGCATTAAGTGATGATAAAACAATTACTTTCTTAGAAGGTAAAAGATTTACTGATTATGCTAAAGTAATATCTGATACTTTTGATGATATATCTTATGAAGATGTTATTAATAAAGGAAAAGATAAAGAATATTTAAAAACATTAATAAATAAATATTGGTTTATAAATGAAGATATTCTAAATGATAAGTTATATTATCCATTAGAAGGATATTTATTTGCAGATACATATGCATTCAATAAAAATGCTAAATTAGAAGATATATTTGGTAAGATGTTAGATGAAATGGATGCAACATTATCAGCTTATAAAGAAGATATCGAAAACTCTTCATTAGGAAGTCATGGTTTACTTACTCTTGCAAGTGTGGTAGAATTAGAAGCTGTTAGTGCCGAAGATCGTACACAGGTAGCTAGTGTATTCTATAATAGACTATCTGCTGGATGGTCATTAGGATCAGATGTAACAACATATTATGATGTTAAAAAGGATATTGTTCCTGGAACATTAACTTATAATGATTTAAATGGATGTAATGGATATAACACAAGAAATGCTAACTGTGTTAAAGGATTACCTATTGGTCCAATTGCAACACCATCTAAATCAAGTATAGAAGCAGTAATAAAACCTGCAAAAACAAATAATATGTATTTTGTTGCAGACAAAAATAACAAATTATATTTTGCTGAGACACAATCAGGCCATGATCAAAATATTAGAGATTTAATAAATAAAGGCTTATGGCTTGAGTAAAAAGGAGAATCAATTAAGATGAACGATGTAATTAAAGAAATGGAAAGATATGCAGAAGCAAATAATGTTCCAATTATTGAACCAGATTCAATTCTTTTCATTAAAAAGTACATTAAATTAAATGATGTTAAAAAAATATTAGAAGTAGGAACTGCTATTGGTTATTCAGCAATACTAATGGCAACTGCTAAAGATGATGTAGAAGTAACTACAATTGAAAGAGACGACAAACGTTATAGAGAAGCTGTTAAGAATGTGAATGAAGCAGGATTAGACGATAGAATTGAAGTAGTATTTAATGATGCTTTAGATGTTAACTTAGCAGGTTATTCATATGACTTAATATTTATAGATGCAGCTAAATCTCAATTAAAAAAATATTTTGAAAAATTTCAAAACTATTTAAACCCAGGTGGAGTTATTATTACTGATAATATTAAATTCCATGGATTAGTTGCTGAAAAAGATAAAATTGAATCTAAGAATGTAAGACAATTAGTTGATAAGATTGAAGATTATAAGGAATACCTTCAAAATAATGATGAATTCATCACTAAATTCTATGATGTAGGTGATGGATTAGCAGTAAGTTTTAGGAAAAATGATGAATCTATCAAAGGTATTGATTAATATAAACTCCTTAGGTGATTTAGAAGATTATAAGAAAATTGGAATCACCAATTTTCTTTTTGCACTTAAGGATTACTCAATTGGATATAAAGAATTTAATTTAGAAGATATTCCAACTGATTCTTACATTTTAATAAATAGAGTTTTAGATACAAAAGGTATAGATGGTATTAAATCTATTAAAGATAAATTATTAAATTATAAAGGTATTATATTTGAAGACTTAGGCGTATATAATATATTTAAAAATGAAGATATAGAATTAATATGGGCTCAAGCTCATTTTGGTACAAATACTGAATCAATTAATTATTGGTTAACTAAATGTGAAAGTGCATTACTTTCAAATGAAATTACTAAAGAAGAAATTACGGATATAGTAAATGATTCTATTAAACCAGTAGTACTAAACGTATTTGGTAAAAATATGATTATGTATTCTAGAAGAACATTATTAACTAACTTTAATAAATATAATGAATTAGATGATGTTAATGATGTAGTATTAGATGAAACACATACTAAAAACAAATTCTATGCACATGAAACTGAAAATGGTACAGCTATATTTAATAATGATTATTTTAATTATATTGAATTTAGTAAATCATTAGATGATTCTAAAATTAAATATTATTTAGTATATAATTTAGATTTATCAGTTAATGATATAAAAGATATATTAGAAGGTAAGCCATATGGTAATGATGGATTCTTAAATAAGAAAACAGTTTATCGTATGAGTGAATATACAGATAGGTAGGTGGATAGAATGGTAGAATTACTTGCACCTGCTGGATCATTAGAAAAACTTAAATATGCATTTTTATATGGTGCTGATGCATGTTATTTAGGTTATAAGAATTTTTCATTAAGAGCTAATGCTAAAAACTTCTCTAAAGAAGAATTAAAGGAAGTATGTGAATATGCTCATTCATTAGGAAAGAAAATATATGTTACATGTAATATAGTTTTCCATAATGATGATTTAGATGGATTATTAGATTATTTAAAATATCTAGAATCAATTCATGTAGATGCAATACTTGCATCTGATATAACAGTAATGCGTTTAATGAAAGAAAATAATATTAAAGTAGACTTACATGTTTCTACTCAAGCTAGTACATTAAATTATGAAGTAGCTAAATTCTATAAAGAAGAATTTGGAGCAACTAGAGTAGTACTTGCAAGAGAAGCTTCTAAAGAAGATATTGAAAGAATTTATGAAGAAACAGGAATGGAAATTGAATGTTTCTGTCATGGAGCTATGTGTACATCTATAAGTGGTAGATGTGTATTATCTAACTATTGTACTAATAGAGATTCTAACCGTGGTGGATGTGCTCAAATATGTAGATGGGTATTTGATTATTATAAAAATGATAAAAAGATTACTGATACACCATTTAGCATGACACCTAAAGATCTAAATATGGTATCTCTTATACAAGATATGATTAATTCACATGTATTCTCATTTAAGATAGAAGGAAGAATGCGTTCAATCTATTATGTTTCTACAGTAATCTTAGTATATAGAAGATTAATGGATAAGATATTAGATGGAACACTTACTCCTGAATATGCTAAATATTCACTTAATATTTTAAATAGAGTTGCTAATCGTGAATCTACTCCTCAATTCTTTGATAAGTTACCAGGAGTAAATGAACAATACTACTTAGGTAGAGATGAATTATCTAATCAAGATTTCTTAAGTTTAGTGCTTGATTATAAAGATGGAGTTGTAACACTTGAACAAAGAAATAACTTCAAATTAGGTGATACAGTTCAATTCTTTGGACCTAACATGGAAACTATTTCATGGACAGTTGATAATATAATTGATGATGAAGGTAACAATATAGATGTTGCTAGACATCCTCAAATGATAATAAAAATGAATATACCTTTTGAAGTTCATAAAGATGATATGATGCGTATAAAAGTATATGATGAAAAAGAATCTTAATTAGATTCTTTTTTTATTGAAATAATGTATAATTACAATTATAATAAGCAACACACAAAAAGGGGACAATAGACATGACAAAAGATGAATTAGAAAGCTTGAAAGAACAAATTGATTATTTTAAAGAAGTAGTACAAAATATATTAGATAATATTAATGATCCAATGTTAGACTTTTTAGTATTTGATGGAGAAATTGTATCAATGAATAAAGAAGAAGGCATAATAGATACAATGGATGTAGTAGATAATACTATATATTTATTAAATGATGAACTAGATAAAAAGAACAAGAAATTAAAGAAATATAGACGTGATGCAAAAATAGTCCATTTTTGCTATAAAAACTTAAATAGATGTGCAATAGTAAGCGCAATAGTATTACTTGCTGCTGCAGTTGGAGGAGCAGTTGTAGTGGCTTTAATATCTGCTTTTTCATTTTTCTTATCATTAGCGGGATCTACATTACTTATTGAACCAAATGTATTTACAGATGTATATGTAGAAACATGTGAAAGTAGAATAGATGAAATAAAATCTATGCTTGATACTTTAGATGAAACGGATGATAAGTTAGCTGAATTACTAACACGTATAAGAAATAAAGTAGTAGAAGAAATTAATAAAAAGAATGAAGAAAAAATGCTTTCAAAAGTAACATGTATTGAACCATATGTTATTCAAAATGAAAAAGAAAATGATAATAAACAAGAAAACAATAATCAAGGATATGGAAAAATATTAAAATTTCCAGGAAAACTCAGATAATAAAAAATACGTTAAATAGCATATTTTGTTTGACTTTTCTATATGATTAGTGTAATATTTTAGAGGTAGTTTTATTATATTATTAAGAAAAAAAAGGAATGATTAAAATGGCAGAAAAGAAAACATTTGATTTAACTCAAGAAGGTTTAGATCAATTAAAAGCAGAATTAGATAAATTAAGATTAGAAGATAGACCTAGAATTATTCAAGCAATCAAAGATGCAAGAGCTCAAGGTGATTTATCTGAAAATGCTGAATATGACGCAGCCAGAGATGAACAAGCAAAAACAGAAGAAAGAATAAAAGAAATAGAATACATCGTTGAAAACGCAAACGTAGTAAAAGCTTCTAAATCAAAAGTAGGTATTGGTTCAGTTGTTACAGTACTATACGTTGATGATGACGAGGAAGAAGAATATAAGATGGTTGGAGAAACTGAAGTTGATATTGATAACAATAAGATTTCAGCTAACTCACCAATTGGTAAAGCAATCTTTGGACAAAAGGCTGGAGAAACAGTTTCAGTTGAAGCTCCAAATGGTTCATATGAATTAAAAATTGTTAGTATTAACTAACAATTTTTTTATGCCAAAATATTCTTGAAATAAAAAAATATTTATCATATAATTAAATAACTAAGGGGCAAGATATGGAACATTACTTTACTAACAATTCTAATTTAAAAAGTGATTTTAGAACAATCAACTATGAATATGCTGGAGATACAATTACATTTACAAGTGATCTAGGTGTATTCTCTAAAGATAAGATAGATTTTGGTTCTAGATTACTGGTTGAAAATTATTTAAAAAGAGGAGAATCAAACATTTCCTTATTAGATGTAGGATGTGGCTATGGTTTTATAGGATTAACTTTAGCTAAATTTAAGAATACTAATTCAACATTAATAGATATAAATAAAAGAGCAGTTCACTTAGCTGAAATGAATATTAAAAATAATAAGATAGTTAATGCACAAGCATTTGAATCATATATTTACGAAAACGTCACTGGTAAGTATGACGCTATTATTACTAATCCACCTATAAGAGCTGGTAGAGAAGTAGTTATGGGGATACTTAAAGGAGCAGCCGATCATTTAAATGATAATGGTACTCTATGGTTCGTAATTAGAAAGAATCAAGGTGCAGAAACTATAATGAAATTACTTTCCGATACTTACTCAATGGAAGTAGTAGAGAAAAGTAAGGGCTTTTATATTATTATTGCGAAAAAGTTATTGACACTAGTATAGATTATTGATATACTTTTAAATTGGTGACGTATTTCTTTTTTGCATGGAAATATTTCAAAAAAATTACTATAGTATTGGGGTGAAACAATGTCATACAAAGTACAAAAATTTGGTGACCACAGAGAAAGAAGATCTTTCTCAAAAACTACTAATAATCTTGCCTTAACAGACTTATTAGAAGTTCAAACAAAATCATATAAATGGTTTATAGAGGAAGGAATAGACGAAATATTCAAAGACATTTTCCCAATTGAATCTTTCACAGGAAAAGTTACTTTAACTTTCGATTCTTATGAATTCGGTGAACCTAGATATTCTATTAAAGAATCTAAGGAACGTATGGTAACATACTCAGCTCCTTTAAGAGTTCAAGCAAGAGTTTTCATTAATGAAACTGGTGAAGTTAAAGAACAAGAAATATTCTTAGGTGACATGCCAATGATGACTGAATCAGGGACTTTCATCATCAATGGTGTTGAACGTGTTATTCAATCACAATTAGTTCGTAGCCCTTCAATCTATTTCAAGAAAGAATTAGATAAAAACGGAAGACCTGTTGTATCTGGAGAAATTATTCCTAATAAAGGTACTTGGTTAGAATACGAATTAGACGCTAAAGACGTTGTATGGGTAAGAATTGATAGAACTAGAAAAGTTACTGCTACAACATTATTAAGAGCTTTAGGTCTATCTACTGATGAAGAAATCTTAGAAGTATATGGAAATGATAACCAATTCATTAAAAATACTTTAGAAAAAGATTCTACTAAGAATTCTGATGAAGCCTTAATTGAAATCTATGAAAAATTAAGACCAGGAGAACCAGCAACATTAGATTCTGCAAAGAACCAAATGATTACTAGATTCTTTGACAAGTTCCGTTATGATTTAGCTAAAGTAGGACGTTATAAATTTAATAAGAAATTAAACATCCTAGATAGAGTATTAAATCAAAAAATCGCTGAAACTATTAAAGTAGATGGTAAAGTAATTATCAAAGACGGTGACGTTATTGATAAAGCTATGCTTGAAACTTTAAGACCAATATTTGCAGATGGTTATAATGTTAAGGATATAACTATCAATGAAGAATTAGATCAATATAATAAAGTTCAAACTATTAAGATATATGATCCAAAAGATGAAAAGAAAGTTATTACTGTAATTGGTAATGATCAATCTATTGATTCTAAGAGATTAACAATTTCAGATGTATACGCTGCTACATCATATTACTTAAACCTATTAGCAGGATTTGGTAATGTTGATGAAATCGACCATTTAGGTAACAGACGTGTAAGACAAGTAGGAGAATTAGTACAAACTCAATTTAGATTAGGTATTGCTAGAATGGAAAGAGTTATCCGTGAAAGAATGACTACTCAAGAGTTAGATTCTATTACTCCAAAGACATTAGTTAATATTCGTCCAGTTACAGCTGCAATGAAAGAATTCTTTGGTTCATCACAATTATCAAAATTCATGGATCAAATTAACCCAATTGCAGAGTTAACTGAAAAGAGACGTTTATCATCTTTAGGACCTGGTGGTCTTTCAAGAGATAGAGCTGGTCTAGACGTACGTGACGTTAACGTATCACACTACGGTAGAATTTGTCCTATCGAATCACCAGAAGGTGCTAACATCGGATTAATTACTTCTTTAGCATCATTTGCTAAGATTAATGAATACGGATTTATTACTACTCCATATAGAAAAGTAGTTGATAAACACGTTACTGATGAAATCGTATATTTAACTGCTGATGAAGAAGCAGATTACTATATTGGACAAGCAACAACTCCAATGGATGAAAATAATAACTTTACTGTTACAGAAACAATTTGTCGTATAAATGGAGACGATGTAATCGTTCCAGTTGAAAAAATCAATTTCATTGATGTTTCACCATCACAAATCGTTTCTATTACAACAAGTATTATTCCATTCCTTGACCATGATGATGCCACTCGTGCATTGATGGGTTCAAACATGCAACGTCAAGCTGTTCCATTATTAAGAACTGAAGCTCCATTTGTTGGAACTGGTGTTGAATATATTGCTGCAAGAGACTCAGGATCTACAGTAGTATGTAAAAATGATGGTGTAGTAGAATACGCTGACTCATTAAAGATTGTTGTTAAAACTAAAAAAGATCAAGATGTATATTATTTAGCAAACTTCGAAAAGAGTAATGCTGAATCTTGTATAAATCATTCTCCAATTGTTAAGGCTGGAGATAAAGTACATAAAGGCGAAGTTATCGCTGATGGTCCATCTACTAATGCTGGAGAATTAGCATTAGGTAAGAATATGACAATTGCATTCATGACATGCAATGGTTATAACTACGAAGATGCGATCGTATTAAATGAAAATCTAGTTAAAGATGATGTATTCACATCATTACACCTAGAACATTATGATATTGAATGCCGTGATACTAAGTTAGGACCAGAAGAAATCACTAGAGATATTCCTAACGTATCTGAAGCAGCAAGAAAGAACCTTGATGCTGAAGGTATCGTAAGAATTGGTACTGAAGTTAAAGATGGTGATATCTTAGTTGGTAAAGTAACTCCAAAAGGTGTTCAAGAATTAACAAGTGAAGAAAAATTATTACATGCAATATTTGGTGAAAAGACTCGTGAAGTAAGAGACACTTCATTACGTGTACAACACGGAGCAGGTGGTATTGTTCATGATGTTAGAGTTTATACTAAAGAAAACTCTGATGAATTACCAGCAGGTGTTTCAAAAGTTATAAGAGTTTATATTATCCAAAAACGTAAGATCCAAGTTGGTGACAAGATGTCAGGTCGTCATGGTAATAAAGGTGTTGTATCATTAATATTACCTCAAGAAGATATGCCATACATGGCAGATGGTACTCCTGTAGATATTTGTTTAAATCCACAAGGTGTTCCTTCACGTATGAATATCGGACAAATCCTAGAATTACACTTAGGTATGGCTGCTAAAAAACTTGGTGTATACTGTGCTACTCCAGTATTCGATGGTGCATCAATTGATGAAATCTATGAAATGATGGATGAAGCAGGTATGGATCATGATGGTAAACAATGGTTATACGATGGTAAAACTGGTGAACCATTTGAATCAAGAATTTCAGTTGGTGTTATGTACATGATCAAGTTACATCACATGGTTGATGATAAATTACATGCACGTTCAACTGGACCATACAGTTTAGTTACTCAACAACCATTAGGTGGTAAAGCACAATTTGGTGGTCAAAGATTCGGTGAAATGGAAGTTTGGGCATTATATGCTTATGGTGCTGCTCATGTTCTACAAGAAATGATGACTGTTAAATCAGACGATGTTGTTGGTAGAGTTAAAGTATATGAAGCTTTAGTTAAAGGTAAGACAATTTCTACTGCAGGAATTCCTGAATCATTCAGAGTATTAATTAAAGAATTCCAAGCATTAGGATTAAATGTTGAAATGTTAGATTATGAAGATAAGATTCATGATTTAAGAGAACTAGAAGCTCAAGAAGAAGAAGAAAAGGAAGTAGTTACTGTTGATGAAATCGATCCAGTTACTGGTGAAGTTAAACCAAAAGAATCTATTATTCCTGAAATAATTGATCCTCCAAGAGAGGATGACACTCCAATCGAAGACTTAGAAGATGAAGAAGACGACGATTACGAGGATGAAGACGAAGAACCAGATTTCGATGAATTAGAAGACATTGAAGCAGGTTTTGAAGGGGAGGATGAATAATGATAGACGTTAATAACATAAAAGGTATTAAAATCAGTATTGCTAGCCCTGAAAAGATCAGAGAATGGTCTTACGGTGAAGTTACTAAACCAGAAACTATCAATTACCGTACTTTAAAACCTGAAAGAGATGGTTTATTCTGTGAAAAGATTTTTGGACCATCTAAAGATTATGAATGTTCTTGTGGTAAATACAAGAGATTAAGATACAAAAATGTAGTATGTGATAGATGTGGAGTAGAAGTTACAAGTTCTAAAGTTCGTAGAGAACGTATGGGACATATTGAACTTGCTTCTCCATGCTCTCATATTTGGTTCTTTAAAGGTGTTCCTTCAAAGATGGGATTAGTACTTGATATTTCTCCAAGAGAATTAGAAGAAGTACTATATTTCGTAAGTTATATAGTATTAGATCCTGGTACAGCTCCACTTGCAAAGAAACAAACTTTATCTGATAAAGAATATAGAGCTTACTATGAAAAATATGGTGATACATTCAAAGTTGGAATGGGTGCTGAAGCTATCAAGACATTACTTCAAGAAGTTGACATCGATAAAGAAGTTGAAGAAGTTAATGCAGAACTTGAAGGTGCTACAGGACAAAAGAGAGTTAGACTTGTTAAACGTCTAGACTGCTTAGTTGCATTCCAAAAGAGTGGAAATAGACCTGAATGGATGATACTAGATTGTATTCCAGTTATTCCACCAGATTTAAGACCAATGATTCAATTAGACGGTGGTAGATTTGCTACTTCTGACTTAAATGATTTATATAGAAGAATCATCAATAGAAATAACAGATTAAAGAAATTACTTGAACTTGGAGCTCCATCAATCATTGTTCAAAATGAAAAGAGAATGCTTCAAGAAGCAGTAGATACATTATTCGACAATGGTAGAAGAGGTAGAAGTATTACTAACGCTTCTCAAAGACCATTAAAATCTTTAGCATCAATGCTAAAAGGTAAACAAGGACGTTTCAGACAAAACTTATTAGGTAAACGTGTTGACTATTCTGGTCGTTCAGTTATCGCTGTTGGTCCATCATTAAAGATGTATCAATGTGGTATTCCAAAAGAAATGGCTGTTGAATTATTCAAACCACATGTTATCAATGGTTTAGTTGAAAGAGGATTAGCTCATAACATCAAAGGTGCTAAGAAGTTAATCGATAATAGAGACGATGTAATCTGGGATGTTGTAGAAGATGCAATCAAAGAACATCCAGTTATGTTAAACCGTGCCCCAACATTACATAGATTAGGTATCCAAGCATTCGAACCTAAACTAGTTCCTGGTAAGGCAATGAGATTACACCCATTAGTATGTACAGGTTTCAACGCTGACTTCGACGGTGACCAAATGGCTATCCATGTACCACTATCAGAAGAAGCTAAAGCAGAAGCTAGAATATTAATGTTATCTGCAAACAATATCTTATCTCCAAAGGATGGAAACCCAATCGTTACTCCTGGACAAGATATGGTATTAGGAAACTACTATATAACAATGGAAATTACTCGTAAGGCATTACCTTTCTACTTAGTTAAAGGTGATAAATTACCAAAAGATACTATTGATTATATTAGACATTTAGATACAGATGAAACAATTGAATATGTAATTGATGACTTAGAAGTTGATACATCAGCAGTTGATTTAAAAACTCCTGGTGAATATACTTATAAGATTGTATTCAAAGATACTAAAGAAACATATATCGAAGGTACTGTTGAAGTATTCGAAGATGAAAAAGCTAAGAAAGCTAAATTAGAAGAAGTAGCTAAGAAAGATTACAAGAATGATGGTACTATGAAACCAGCAGGTACTTCTGAAGGTAAAGTATTTAAGAACTTAAATGAAGCATTAATGGCTTATGAAAGAAAAGAATTAGACTTACAAACAAGAATTGCTGTTCCTGTAAGATCTATTAAATACAAATTATTCCCAGAAGATGTAATTGATTCATACTTAGTTACAACAATTGGTAAGATTAAATTCAATGAAATTTTACCAGATACATTCCAATACTTAGAAGATTCTTCAAGTGAAAATATCGAAGGAATGACACCAAAGAAATATTTCTTACCAATGGGTGTTAATATTCCATTAGAAATTGCTAAAATGCCAATCGTAAAAGCATTTGGTAAGAAAGACTTAAAGAATATCATTGGAGAAGTATATAAGAGAAATAAAACAACTGAAACAAGTATCATGCTTGATAAGTTAAAAGATGCTGGATTCAAATATTCAACTATCGCTGGTATTACATTCTCAATGAGTGATATCGTAACATCTAAACATAAAGCTGAATATATTGCTGAAGGACAAGAAAAAGTTGAAAAGATTAATAAACAATTTAAACGTGGTTTAATTACTGACGAAGAAAGACATGCATCAGTAGTAGATGTATGGAATGGCGTACAAGACTTAGTTCACAACGAACTTGCTGCTTATGCTGATGAACAAATTGAAAACCCAATCTTCATCATGATGAACTCAGGAGCTCGTGGTAACAAAGGTAACTTCGGACAAATGGCTGGTATGTCAGGTATCATGGCTAAACCAGATGGTACTGAAGTAGAAGTTCCAATCATTTCTTCACTAGTTGAAGGTCGTCAAGTTAACGAATTCTTCTTAAATACACATGGCGCTCGTAAAGGTTCTGCCGATACAGCGTTACGTACTGCAGACTCTGGTTACTTAACTAGACGTTTAGTAGATGTATCTCAAGATATTATTATCAGAGAACATGATTGTGGTTCAATCTCAGGATTAACTGTAGAAGAATTAATTGATGAAAAAGATGGTTCAGTAATCGAATCATTAACTGAAAGAATTGTTGGTAGATTCGCATCTAAAGATGTAATCAATCCAGAAACTAAACAAGTTATCGTAGCAAAAGATGAACTTATTACAGAATCTGCTGCTCGTAAGATTAAGAAAGCCGGAATCAAGAAAGTTGAAATTAGATCAGTATTTACATGTCATGCTAAATCTGGTGTATGCCAAAAATGTTATGGTGTTAACCTAGCAACTGGTAACTTAGTTGAAACTGGTGAAGCTGTTGGTATTATGGCTGCTCAATCAATTGGTGAACCTGGTACTCAGTTAACAATGCGTACATTCCACTCAGGTGGTGCTGCGCATGGTGGTGACGCTGATATCACTCAAGGTCTTCCAAGAGTTGTTGAACTTTTCGAAGCTCGTAATCCAAAAGCAAAAGCTACTATTGCTGAATTAACAGGAACAGTAGAAAAGATTGAAAACGTAAATGGTAAGTGGAAAGTTACTATTAAGAATAATGCTGATTCTCATGAACATACAACTGCATATGACGCTAAGTTAGTTGTAGAAGTTGGTCAAGAAGTTAAAGCAGGTGACAAGTTAACTCAAGGTGCTATTTCACCAAAAGAATTACTTGCAGTAACAGACCCAATTACAACATTAATGTATATCTTAACTGAAGTACAAAAAGTTTATAAATCTCAAGGTGTTGATATCTCAGATAAACACGTTGAAATTATTGCTTCACGTATGATTAATAAGATGAAGATTGTTGACGCTGGAGATACAGACTTAGTTGCTGGATTAACAGTATCAATGAATGAATTCACTGAAAGAAATAAACCAGTTATTCTTGAAGGTGGAGTACCTGCTACTGGAATTCCAGTTATGTTAGGTATTACTAAGAGTGCTCTTGAAACTGATTCATTCTTATCAGCTGCATCATTCCAAGAAACTACAAGAGTTTTAACAGATGCATCTATAAGAGGAAAGATCGATTACTTAAACGGTCTAAAGGAAAACGTTATCTTAGGAAAACTAATTCCTGCTGGAACTGGTTACAAAGATTACTCAAATATCGATATCGAATTAGAAAAGGAATACTTATCTGATGATGCTTCAGAAGTTCTTGAAAACGAATTCATGAGCGATGATGATGAAGATATCGAAGTACAAACTGTAGAAGAAGAAGCTTAATAAGCTTCTTTTTTTTGCAATTTTTTCTTTAATATTTATTCTATTTGTTATATAATTTACATAGAGTAAGGTTTGAGGAAATATATGATGAAGAAAATATTAAAAACAAAAGAATTCTTCTTTTTTATAGTATTTTTAATGATTCTTTCATTAAGTTCTTTTATTGCGTTTAAATTTGATAGTATTACTACCCAAATAAGTACAGTTGCAAGAAAATTATATTTAGCAACAGTTGATGTATCAGGTATGGATATTTCTACTTTATTAATTGATGTAACAAATAGTAATACTGAATATACAACATCATATGAGTGGAATGCTGTTGATAAAACTGAATCAAAAAATATCATATATCAAATAAATTACAAAAATAATGATGTTTCCAAAACTTATAATTCTGGAGACTTAGAATTAAAAGTTCCGAATTTTTTATATGAATTTGAAGGCGCGACAAGTTATTACTATAATAGATACTTTCATAATATAGATATCAGTGCTGATTTATATTCATCATCAACAAAAAATTATGATTGGTCGTATAAATATACTAGTGATAGTAATTATATTATTTTTACAAATAACTATAAAATTGAGGCTAATTCGAATTTTGAAGGTAGCTTGCAAATATCATACACATTAACAGCTATTGACCTTTATAAGAGTATAAATAAGAATATTGTTACAACATTAAACAATACTAAATTATCAAATACTATTGTATTTAAAAGTACCACAAATAAAAGAACTTATAGCATGACACCAACTAATTCCAAAGTAGATAGTTTAGATGGACTTCCAGAGGGAGATTATATTTGGGTTAAAACGAAAATTAAAATTGATGAAACTAATAATGGTATTAGATATTTGAATAATCCAGCATTCGGCAATAATAGACCAATATTCCATTTTGATGTACCTGCAGATGTTATTATAATTGGATCAGACTTTAATGAATTGAGTAAGAATGATTCAGGTAAATATTATTCCAGTATGCTTGGATCAAGTTACTGTCAATTTCTAGATTCTATTTTTGAAGAATATTCTCTATGCGTTGGCTTAAACGATCAAACATTTTACATGGGAATTCCTAGGTCAACATATTTCGATTCAAATATGAATTATTCAGTTTCTATGGAAGGTATATATACAAAATCAAATGCTAACAACAAAATTGACTCTGATAATGAAGGATACGAAGAGATAGCTGATGTATCTAGTACTATTAAAGTAAGTGATTATGTTTTTAATTATTCAGGACTATTGTATAAAATAGAAAAATTAAATCAAGATACAAAAATTAATATAGTAGATGTTAAAACAAATTATTATTATACTTATTTTAATGTTAAAGGCTATAGCATTTATACTGGTACCAAATATGACTTCAAAATTGGTGATGACTTGTTATTGTATAATAGCAGTAATGGTATAAGAAAATTGAATGACGATGAATATCATTTTGAATCAATTTCTTTTCCTGAAGGAAAAGATTATTCGTCTAGTAGTCATCCAAACATATATCAGTCTCCATGTTTAATAAATGGAAATAAGCTTCAAATAGTTTCCGAAAAATATGATGTAGATTTATATGTAAGATATGCCAATTCTAATGAATATGTTTTATATCAATCTTTTAAAAATAAAGATATAACATTTAATAATTTTGCATCACCAGTTGTAGGATATTATTTTTATATTCATGATGTGACAGAATCTATATATTTTAATAATCCTCAAAGAGTTGTATTAAATATTCCTAATGCTGAAAACGATTCATCTATAAGTAATTTTGATTATTTAGAAATATATCAAAATGATAAAACTACACCAGTTAACATACCTAGTGATAGTAGTTATGGAAGTACAATTAGTAGGGATATTGTAAAAACATATGATAATAATACATATGGTAGAAATGTACAAAGAGGTGTGGCAACAAATAATATAGATAATATAGGAAATTTTATTTCTGACTATCTTGAAATTGGTACTTTTGATAGTAATGATGATGAGAAATATGTTTCTTCATTTGATTCGGAAATGAGTATAGGAAATTGGTCTAACATTAATTATCATTTATCGGATAATTATATAGGATATGAAATATATAATTTACTATCTGAAGGATTGGAATTTGATTATAGCAGAGATATTACAATGAAAAGAAATACTCATTACTATTATCCTTCATCAGTCGTCAGTTATGGTAGAAAAAAAGATGGAACATATTTAACTTTAGATGAATATTATGATTTAGTTCAAAGTCATGTTTCTCACAATATTATTGAAAATTGGAATAATACTAATAAAACTTTGATAATTACAACACTTGATTTATCTGATTCTCCGATCGACTTTAGATATGCAAGAGATATGCATGATAATGCATTTTTTGAAGATGTTGAAATATTTAATTATCCAATAAGTATCACTAAAGATAGTGTTTTGGAATATGGAAATAAAATAACAATCAAATCTTATGTTAAACCATATGGAAGTATATATTTACCATCAACAGGTACTGGTTTGACTATGCTAGATGAAGATGTAAATGATATAAATTCAAATAATGATTATACAGAACTAGTTTGGGAAACAACAAAAAATAAAAATATTATTACATCAGCATCGTCTAATCAAGATCTAATTGTTTTTTCTAAATCTGATAAAAATAATTATGTTAGTAGTACTGGCAATGTATCTTTAAATACTAATTATTCTTATAAATTAAGAGCTAGAAATGCTAATAATAAAATAACTAACTTGGTTATATATGATAGTATTGAAAAATATGTAAAAAAATCAGGATCATATGTACTTGCAAGTGATGGTAATGAACAATTCTATGGAACATTCCAAGGAGTAAATACATCATATGCTGAATCACAGGGATATACTGTTAAAGTGTATTATTCTGAAAATGATAAACCTGGTTCTCTTGGAAGTGATTCCTCTTGGAAAGTATATTCATCATCAACAGATAAATCTAAAGTCAAATCATTAGCATTTGAATATTTGAATTCAAGTAATAATAAAGCGGTCTTACCAGAGAATTCATTAACATATGTTGAAATAATAATGAAATCTCCAGCATCAATAGTCGGATCTAAATATCGAACTTATAATGGTGCTTGGGTTGAATGGAATGCATTAGATACAAATGATCAAATTATTACAGATGTTGTTGGAATCAATTCGAATTCTATGGATGTATCATTACCAGCAACATTAAAAGTAAAACACTTGGAAGAAGATACTAATAAAGTTTTATCAGACGAAGAAATAACTGAGAACTTATTATTTGGTAAAACATACACCACTTCTGAAAGTACTAATATTCCACCTAACTATGAATTTTCAAGGACAGATGGTGATGATCCAAATGGTATTATTAGTAAAGGCGTTACAGAAGTAATTTATTATTATAAAATGAAAACACCTATTGAAGAGTATGATGGTGTAGCAACTGCAACACCAATAATTGATAAAAGAACAGATGCTGTGTCATATTATATTAAGGCTAATTATAATATCAAAGATTACTTAGGCGATTATAATTATGGTGAAAGTATAGAATTGCCATATGAAATAGATTTAAGTAAATCCGACTTAGATGGTGGAACATATAATTCTAATACTAAAGAAATAACATGGAAAAAAAATTTAGTAATTGATACTATGGATAAACATGAATATGATGTTGAACATAGCGTATCAGTTGTATACAATAATCTTCAAATTGATGTTACTGAATTAAAAGTTGGTCTTAGATATGGGTATACTTATCATACTGATAGCAGTTATTCAAAAGGAAGTCAAATTTTTAGAACAACTCAAATAAATGAAAAGTATAAAATAACAGTAAAACATTTAGAAAATGGAACAAATAATGTAGTAGCTCCAGAAGAAACTTATTATAAATATTATAATGAAGAATATGAATATGGAATAAGTTCATCATTACCTGGTAACTATCAACTTAAAACAAGACCAAGTAATTATAAAGGCAATGTACTAGCTGAATCTACAACAATAACATACTTATATGAAAAGAAGACACCTGTGTTAACAAATACAACTTCAATAACAGGAACTGATACTATAGATAATAGAACAAAACCTGTTACATATAATATAAGTAGTACATCAACAGTAAAAGATTTTATAGGATCAGGAACAGTAACTGATGTAATAACACTTCCATATGAGATAGATACAACAAAGTCTAATCTATCAGGTGGAACATATAATAATTCGACAAAGAAGATAACATGGACTAAATCATATGAAGTTACAACAGCAGATACGAATACAGTAACTACATCACATGAAATAAGTGTAGTGTATAAGAATATACCAATAAGTGTATTAAATATATCTGCAAATTATGCAAGTACAATTTCAAATGACTTAGGTAATAAGTCGTCAAGTGCTATTAAATCAACAGAGATCAAAGAAAAGTATAAGATAACAGTAAAACACTTAGAAAATGGAACAAATAATGTTGTAGCACCAGAAGAAACTTATTATAAGTATTACAATGAATCATATGAATATGGAATAAGCTCTGAGTTACCTGGCAACTATAAATTAAAAACAAGACCAGATAATTATAAAGGTAATGTATTATCAGAAGAAACTGTAATAACATACTTATATGAAAAGAAGAATCCAAACTTAACAAGTAATGTTACACTTACATCAACTGATGTAATTGAGCATAGAGTAGATGCAGTTACATATAATGTAAGTAGTACTTCTACTGTTAAGGATTTCATAGGATCTGGAACAGTAACAGATGTAATAACACTTCCATATGAAATAGATTTAACAAAATCTAACCTAGATGGAGGAACATACAATTCATCTACTAAGAAAATTACATGGACTAAATCATATGAAGCTGCAACAGCAGATACAAATGCAGTAAATACATCACATGAAATAAGTTTAGTATATAAGAATATACCAATAAGCGTATTAGATATATCAGCTAACTATGAAAGTACTATTTCAAATGAATTAGGAACTATGTCTTCTAATAAAGAAGTATCAACTGAGATAAAAGAAAAATATAAGTTGATAGTAAAACATTTAGAATATGGAACTAATAAAGTATTAGCGGACGATGATGTATTTGAAAAATATTACAATGAATCTTATGAAGTAGGTATATCAGCAAACTTACCTGGTAATTATAAGTTGAAAACAAGACCAAGTAATTATAAAGGTAATATATTAGCAGAAGAAACAATTGTAACTTATTTATATGAAAAGAAAACACCTATATTAAATGGAAATGTTAATATAACAGGAGTAGAATCTATAGATAATAGATTTAATCCAATTGATTATAAGATAACATATAATGGATCAGTTAAAGATTTAATAGGTGAGTATAATTCAAATATAGTAATTGAACTACCATATGAAATAGATTTATCAAAATCTAATCTAGATGGAGGAACATATAATTCAAGTAATAAAACTATTACATGGAATAATGTTGATTCAACAACAAGTATAGATAAGAAAGATATATCATATGAATATAATATAGAAGTAGTATATAAAGATGTACCAATTAGTACAAAGAAATATGAAGTAAAAGCAACAACAACTTTATCAGCAGAAAAAGAAAATATTATAAGTGAATCTTTAAATACTATAAATGTATTAGAAAAATATAAATTAGTTGTTAAACACTTACAATATGAAACAAATAAAGTATTAGCTACTGAAGAAACATACTATAAGTTATATGATGAAGAATATAATACAAGCCCTTCATCAGAAGTAACTGATAATTATACTTTAAAGATAACACCAAGTAATTATCGAGGAAGTATAAAATCTGAAGAGACAGTTGTTACATATTACTATGAAATGATAGATTCGGATTTAATAACAAATATCAATGTTGAATGTCCTGAGGTAATAAGTGAAGTAGATGAAGAAGTAAATATCAAAATAACTTATAAATTTACAACAAAAGATTACTTAGGGGAATCTAAGGTAATAATAAACGATGTATTACCATATGATATAGATGAATCTAAATCATATCTAGATGGAGGAACATACGATTCTTCAACTAAAACAATTACATGGGTAATAGATGACATCGTTGAAAACTTAGAATCTACGGAAAAAGAATATACAAAAGGTATAAAGATAGTATTTATAGATGCTAAAGTAAATGAACCTATTGTAAATAATGTATCTGGAAGTGTAATACTTGAAAATAATTCTAATACTAAAGAAACATCAGGAATAACTGATGTAAAAGTATATAGAAATATAATAGTTAAATATTTAGATGTGGATACGAATGAATCAATAAGTGAAGATACAATCTTTAATGCTTTAGTTGGTGAAAGCTATACTCCAGTAGCTAAAACTATTGAAGATTATTCTTTAGTATCAAAACCAGATAATGATAACTATGTTATTACAGTTAATAATCAAACTCTCACTTATAAATACAAGAAGAGAGTAAAGGAAGTAGCAAAAGAAGAAATATCAAAAGTTGATGAAAATCCTCAAACTGGAGAGTTTAAAGCTTACTATTTGTTATTGATTCCAATTACTATATTTATAGTTATATTAGTTAGAATAAGTAAACGTAATATATTTAAAAGATATGTATAATACATATCTTTTTTTATATATTTTTAACAAAATTAGCAAAACCTATTGACAAGTGCTAATTATGATACTATTATTATATTAGCACTAAAAAAAGAAGAGTGCCAGGATGTGGTTATATGGGTGAAAGAAAAGAAGAACTATTAAGATGTATAGTAGAAGAATACATCAAAACATTTAATCCTGTTCCGTCTAAAGACTTAGTTGAAAAATTCAAATGTTCTTCAGCTACAATAAGAAATGATATGGCTGAACTTGAAAAACTAGGACTTCTAGAAAAGGAACATACTTCAAGTGGTAGAATACCATCTGAAAAAGGATATAAATATTATGTTGATAATTTAATGAAACCAAAAGAATTAACTGGTGAAGATGTATTAAAATTACAAACTATATTAAATAATAATCAATTAGTAATATCTGATGCAGTTCAACAATGTATGGAAATAATAAGTGATATTACACATTATACAAGTGTAGTAATTGGACCAAATAAAAATGATTCAACACTTAAACAAATTAGTATTATTCCATTGGATGATGCAGAAGATAGTAAAAGAGTATTAGCTATATTAGTTACTAATCAAGGATTAGTAGAAAATAAACAATTTAATATAGCAAGTGATATTGATTTAAATGAGTTATTAAAAACTTGTGAAATAATCAATAAAGCATTAGTAGATACTCCAATTGATAAGATTCAAGAAAGACTTGAGTTAGATATCAAACCAAAGATTAGAACAGTTATTAATAGATATGAAGAAGTAGTATCTTTCTTCAATAATGCATTTAGAGATTTCGCTATTGATAAAACTGATGTAGTATTTGGTGGTAAAACTAATTTACTAGATTATAAAGAATATGAAGAACCAGATAAATTAAAAGAAATGATTTCTAAATTAGAAGATCAAGAATTAGTTAAACACATTGATACAAATGATTCTGATGTAAAAGTTTACATTGGAGATGAAACTGAATTTGACCCAGATGTAACAATTATTAAAACACATTATAAAGTAGACAATGATGAAGGTACACTTGCTATCATAGGTCCAAAGAGAATGGAATATGATAAAGTAGTTACATTATTAAACTTCTTAAAGGATTACATTGAAAAATAGGTGATAATATGACTGAAGAAAATAAAGAATTAAAAAAAGAAATAAAAGAAGAGAAAAAAGAAATTAAAAAAGATAAAAAAATATTAGAAGAATTTAAAGAACAAATAGAAGTTTTAAACAATAGTCTACAAGAAGAAAAAGAAAAAAGTATGCGTATACAAGCTGAAATGATTAATTTCAAGCAAAGAAAAGAATTAGAAGTAGCTAACATGTATAAATATGCTAATGAAGATATCTTAAAACAATTATTATTAATATCAGATAACTTCGAAAGAGCATTAGCTATGGAAAATGAAGAAAATAAAGAATTCTTAAAAGGATTCAGAATGATATATCAATCTATAAGAGATATATTAGATAAAAATGAAGTCACTGAAATAAGTGAATTAAATGTTGAATTTGATCCTGCAATACATCAAGCTGTTTTAACTGAAAAGAAAGAAGGAGTTAAAGAAGGCTTAGTAATAGATGTATTACAAAAAGGTTATAAATATAAAGATAGAGTACTTAGACCAGCTATGGTTAAAGTATCTGAATAATAAGAAAGAGGGAATTATATTATGGCAAAAATTATAGGTATTGACTTAGGTACAACAAACAGTTGTGTATCAGTTCTTGAAGGTGGTACTCCAACTGTAATTACAAATGCTGAAGGAGAAAGAACAACTCCATCAGTTGTAGCATTTAAAAATGGAGATGAAATCGTTGGTGTTCAAGCTAAAAGACAAGCAGTAACAAACGCTGATAACACTATTTCATCAATTAAAAGATTAATGGGTTCTGGAGAAAAGGTTAAAGCTAATGGAAAATCTTATACTCCAGAAGAAATTTCAGCAAAGATCTTAATGAAATTAAAATCTGATGCTGAAGCTTATTTAGGAGAAAAAGTAACTAAAGCAGTTATTACTGTTCCAGCTTACTTTAATGATGCTCAAAGACAAGCTACTAAGAATGCAGGTAAGATTGCAGGATTAGAAGTTGAAAGAATTGTAAACGAACCAACTGCTGCTGCATTAGCATATGGTTTAGATAAACAAGACAAAACACAAACTATCTTAGTATATGACTTAGGTGGTGGTACATTCGACGTATCTATCCTTGAATTAGGTGATGGTGTATTTGAAGTTAAATCTACAAGTGGTAACAACCATTTAGGTGGAGATGATTTCGATAAGAGAGTATCTGACTACTTAGTTGAAGAAATTAAGAAAGAAACAAAAGCTGATATTAAAAATGATAATATGGCAATGCAAAGAGTTAAAGATGAAGCTGAAAAAGCTAAGAAGGCATTATCTTCATCTACAACTACAACAATTAGTTTACCATTCATCGCTCAAGTTGATGGACAACCAGTAAACTTCGAAACAGATTTAACAAAAGCTAAATTTGAAGATTTAAATAAAGACTTATTTGATTCTACATTAGATTCAGTAAGAAAAGCATTATCTGATGCTAACTTAAAAGCATCTGATATTGATCAAGTTGTATTAGTTGGTGGTTCTTCAAGAATTCCATATATTCAAGAAATCGTTAAGAAAGAATTAGGAAAAGAACCAAATAAATCAGTTAACCCTGATGAAGTAGTTGCTATGGGTGCTGCTATTCAAGGTGGTGTATTAACTGGTGAAGTTGAAGACTTAGTATTACTAGATGTTACTCCATTATCATTAGGACTTGAAACATTAGGTAATGTTATGACAGTATTAATTCCAAGAAATACAACTATTCCTACAAGTAAATCACAAGTATTCTCAACTGCAGTTGATAATCAACCAGCTGTTGATGTACATGTATTACAAGGTGAAAGACCAATGGCTTCAGACAATAAGACATTAGGAAACTTCCAATTAACTGATATTCCTCCAGCAAGAAGAGGAGTACCTCAAATTGAAGTTACATTTGATATTGATGCAAATGGTATCGTTAATGTTAAAGCTAAAGATTTAGGAACTGGTAAAGAACAAAAGATTACTATTACAAGTAATACAAACTTATCAGATGAAGAAATCGATAAGATGATGAAAGAAGCAGAAGCTAACAAAGAAGCTGATGAAAAACGTAAAGCAATGGCTGATGCTAAGAATGACGCTGATCAAGCAATCTTCGCTGCTGAAGGTGCTATCAGAGATTTAGGTGAAAAATTAACTGACGATGAAAAGAAAGATGTTGAAGATAAGATTCAAGCATTAAAAGACGTTGTTGGAAAAGATTCATCTACAGTTGATGAAATTAAAGATAAGACTAAAGAATTACAAGATAAAGCTATGGAATTAGCTGGACGTGTATATCAAGAAGCTCAAGCTGCTAACCAAGGAGCACAAGCAGATGCAAGTGCAAATGGTGGAGCTGAAGAAGCTGAATTTGTTGATAAAAAATAATATATAATTACATTAAAAGTTCTAGGCGACTAGAACTTTTAAATGTATATAAGAAAGAGGAATACTCATGGAAAAATATACTTCAAGAAAAGACGTTCCAGAAAAATACAAATGGGATTTAACTCCATTCTTTAAGAATGAAGAAGAATTCGAAGAAAAATTTAAACAAGCTACAAAAGATGTAGATAGTTTAAAAGAATTTGCAGGATGTACAAAAGATGCTAATAAATTATATGAATTCTTATCTAAAGATATTAATACAGCTGCTTTAGTTGAAAACATATATGTATATTCATATTTAATTAATGATCAAGAATTAGGTGTATCTTCTTCAATTGAAAGAAAGAATAAAGCCGAATCATTAATGAATAAATATATGATTAATACTAGTTTCTTTTCACCTGAATTATTAAAACTATCTGAAGAAGAATATAATAAATTATTCATTGATAATGAAAGTTTAAATGAATTCAAATCAGGATTAGATGATATTTATAGAATGAAAAATCATATATTACCTGAAGATAAACAAAACATTATTACTGAATTAGAAAATGCTATGAATCATTTTGATGATATGTCATCTACAATGTTGAATTCATGCCATAACTATGGAAAAGTAAATGTTGATGGAGAAGAAGTAGTATTATCTCCAACTAATTATAGAAAGATTATGAAATCTTCTAAAAGAGAAGAAAGAAAAGTTATAAGAAAACAATTTACTGATGTATTAAATCAATATGGTGATTTATCAGCAAATTTCTTAGATTCATATGTTAAAGCAAATGTAGCTGAATGCAAGATCAAAAATTATAAATCTGCTTGGGATTCTAAACTATTTAATCTAAAATTAACAGATAAAGTATTTAAATCTCTTGTAAGTGCAACTGAAGAAAATTTAGATGTATTACAAAAGTATTATAATTTATATAAGAAGGTTTATAAATATGATAAATTATATCAATATGACCTTGTTTTAGACCTTGTAAAGGATAATAAAGAGTATTCAATAGAAGAAGCTCAAGAATTAATTAAGAAAGCTCTAATTCCATTAGGAGAAGATTATTTAAAACTATTTAATAAAGTATTTGATAATAGATATATTGATTATTGCCAATATAAAGGAAAATGTTCAGGAGGATATTCATTTGGTACTCTTGATAATGATTCACGTATACTATTATCATTCAATGGTGATTTAGATTCTGTATCTACAATTGCTCATGAAGGTGGACATAACGTACATCATCAATTAATTACTTTAAATAATAGATTACAAGATAGAGAAAAACCATCAATTATATGTGAAGTTGCTTCACTTACAAATGAATGTTTATTATCCAGTTATTTAAGTGAACATGGAAGCACTAAAGAAGAAAGACTTGCAGGTATTGATAATATCATGGGAGTTATTGTTTCTAACTTATTTGGTGCAGTAAGAGAAGGTAAAATGGAACAAGACATGTATGAACATGTTGAAAAAGATGGAACATTAACAAAAGACTATATGGATAAATTAACTATAGACGCTTTATCTAAGTATTATGGTAATTCAGTTGAATTAGATGAAAATTCTAATACTTCTTGGATGAATAGAAGTCATTACTATATGTTCTTCTATCTATATAGTTATGCTATATGTATTTCAGTTGCTTCAAATGTAGCAAAAGAAATATTAGCAGGTAATAAAGAAATGTTAGACAATTATATTAAATTCTTATCTACAGGTTCAAATGTAGATAATTTAGACACATTCAAAATATTAGGTGTTGATATTGAATCTAAAGATGTATATATTAATGCTATTAAATATTTTGATGAATTAATTGATAAATTTAATGAAATATATGAGGAGGCATAATTAGATGGCTGCTAAAAGAGATTACTATGAAGTTCTAGGTGTTGATAAGAATGCCTCAGATGCTGAAATAAAAAGTGCATTTCGTAAATTAGCTAAGAAATATCATCCAGATGTTTCTAAGGAACCAGATGCTCAAGAAAAGTTTAAAGAAATTGGTGAAGCATATTCTGTTTTATCTGATAAACAAAAGAAAGCTCAATATGATCAATTTGGACATGCTGCATTTGATCAAAATGGTGGATTCGGTGGAGCTGGTGGAGCTGGATTTGGTGGATTCGGTGGCTTTGAAGATATTAACTTTGAAGATATATTTGATATCTTTGGTAATGCATTTGGTGGAGGATCTAGAAGATCTTCTGGAGGTTCTAGAGCTCAAAGAGGTGCAGATAAACAAGTTAATATTACTTTAACTTTTGAAGAAGCAGTATATGGCTGTGAAAAAGAATTTAAAGTTAATATTCAAGATACATGTGAAGCTTGTAAAGGAAAAGGTGGCTTCAATGAAAAAACATGTCCTACTTGTGGTGGACGTGGTAGAGTAGTTCAAGCTCAAAGAACTATGTTTGGTATGTTCCAAACTGAAACAGTTTGTCCTGATTGTAATGGACATGGTCATACATTTGAAAAGAAATGTACTGCCTGTGGTGGAGATGGTATAGTATCTACATCTAAGACTATTAAATTAAGAGTACCACGTGGAGTAGAAGATGGAGATACAATGCGTATGCCAGGTAAATCTTCTGCTGGACGTAACGGTGGTCCTCGTGGAGATATTTATATTAACTTCCAAGTTAAAGAACATGATATCTATCAAAGAGATGGAAGAGATATCTATGTTAAGATTCCTTTAACTATCACAGAAGCTATTCTAGGATGTAAAAAAGAAGTTCCTACTATTCACGGAACTATCATAACTGAAATACCAGCTGGAACTCAAAATTCTGAAAAATTCAGATTTAAGGGTAAAGGTGTAGATGATGAAAAATCAGGTAAACTAGGAGATGAATATGGTATTATTCAAATAGTTGTTCCTAGAAAGTTAGATAAGAATCAAAAAGAATTATTAAAACAATTATCTGAAACTAAGTTAGGTAATGAACCTGAATTCAAAAAATACAATAAATATACAGAAGATTAATAATCTTCTGTTTTTTTATTCAATTATATAGTATATAATAATACATTAATTAGGAGTGATTATATGGAAATTACATCTTCAGTAGAATATGATATAAGTGCAACACCAACATTAAATGTTTGTAATTTACATCCTGAAAAATTAAATAAAAAAATATATAAACTTTTTTATGATGATTTAAATAGAGATAGAAAAAAAGATATGACTATATTCTTTCATAATCTTGAAACAGTTAAATTAAAACGTGTACCTGAAAATCATGGAATTACATATAGTACAGCAGCACAATATAATATAGATGAGAATATTATAGAAATATTAAAAATAGACAAGTTTTATGACTCAATTGATCATGAGTTATTACATTTAGCATCATGTATTGTAGATAAAAATGGAAATATATTTTCAGGATTTAGTCAAAGAAGAGGAGATGCACTTGTTGGCTTAGGTTTAGATGAAGGTTACACAGCATTATTAGATGATAGATATTTTCTTCATAGAACAGAAAGAAAAGAGAAAAATAATCATCTTATATATCCATTTGTTAAAACTCTAGCTAGAAGAGTTGAAGAGTTTGTTGGAACTGAAGAAATGGAAGATTTTTATTTCACTGCTGATTTATTAAGCATTGTAAAGATATTAAGTTATTACACTTCATTAGATGAAACTATAGAGTTTCTTAAAAATATGGATTATATATTATTGAATTATGAGCAAGCTCAATTTTCTAATATATTTCTTGTATTTAAAAAGTACTCTGAATGTATGTTATTTATAGTTGAAGCTTGGGTATATAGAATTGCTGAAGGATATATAAATGGTCAAATGAATAATAAAGAATATTTAAATCTTTTAAAAATGGCAAGACATATTTTATCTTATAGAATTAGTATAGGATTATTAAAACCAGTTAATATAGATAAGTATTTTCCTAAAATAGAAAAGAAAGTAGCTAAAAAATTAGAATTAAAATATAGAGGCGAAATAAAAAAGATACAACTAGTTGATGTAGTATAACAGTTGTATCTTTTTTCCTTTTTGATTAATTAATCCTTCATCTTTAAGATTCTTTAATTCTCTCATCATAGCAGATCTATCAATAGATAAATAATCAGCTAAATTTGTTAAAGAAAAAGGTATGGTAATATTTTTACTTAAATTTCTTTTATATAAAGTATTAAAGTAATTTAATAATTTATTTCTAATAGTTTTTTCGGTTAATATTTGTATTCTATCGTTTGTAGATTGTAGTTTGTTAGCAAGTATTTTAACTACATTTTCATTGAATTGGTAATGTAGGTCTATATTTTTAGAATATCTTTGAAATATATTATCATAATTAAATGAAATTATTTCAGCATCAGTATCAGCAATTACATATAGTTCTTCAGATGTAGCAGAAGAGAAGTTTCCGAATACATCATCTTCTTCAAGAGTTTCTATTATTGTACGCGTACCATTATAGTTGAAACGTATTATATTAACTATTCCAGATTTAACTATATTAAAATCTCTTGTAGTTCTTAAATTAGACATTATAGTAACACCTTTACTAAAAGTAGATGATCTTGCTTTAAAGTCATTTAATAACTTTATTTGATCATTGAAGGATATTTCATTAAATATAGATGTTTTAGCCATACAGTTACCTCCATAAAAAATATTATATATAAATAGTGTTGCAAAAGCAACAAAAATAAGATGAATAAAAATGTTATAATTCTTTTTGGAAAGATGAGGATTTTTATGAAAACAAGAGGATTTGAAGTAGCAGCAGGATTTGAAGATCAAAACATCAATTTACCAGTTAGAAAAACTAAATTTGCAGCTGGATATGATTTTGAATGTGCAGAAGATGTAGTAGTACCTTCATTTAAAGAAGGCATGGCTCCTACATTAATTAAAACAGGTATTAAAGCTTATATGATGGATGACGAAGTATTATATCTATATAATAGAAGTTCTAATCCAAAGAAAAAAGGATTAATACTTGCAAATTCAGTAGGTGTTATTGATAAAGATTACTATGGTAATCCAGACAATGATGGTCATATTATGTTTGCATTCTATAATATAAAAGATGAAGATGTTGAAATCAAAAAAGGCGAAGCTATTGGACAAGGAGTATTTGCTAAGTATCTATTAACTGATGACGATGTTGCAGCAGGAGATAGAACTGGTGGATTTGGTTCTACAGACAAGTAATATATAACCTGTAAAGATAGTTTACATAAACTATCTTTTTTGTTTGACTATTTAAATTGACTTATATATAATAAGCAATATTATTGAAAGGGGTGTTATCATGAACGTTTTTGATAGAATGTTTTCTGGAAATAAATTTAAAAGTAAATATCCTTTGTTAGATAAATATGTTGTTGATTCTAACGTTCGTGATAATTTACTAAAAAATGAATTTGTATTAAACCAATATAAATCTAATGAAACTTTAATTAAAGCATTTTTATTTGAACTTGATAAACACTTTGATAAAGATACAATCTATAACATAATTAGAGATTCTATATTTACTATGCCAACTGAAACTTTAAAATCATTTATATCAGCATATTTAGCTTCTGATGAAGTAACTAAATCTAATTCTGATGTAATAAGATATTATAAAAAGATTAGTCATAATGGAATAGATTCTACAAAATATATTGAATCACATGGAATAATTACGAATAGAACATTTAAAGATGTTCCATTAAAAGCATTAAAAGAAAGATTTAATGCTGCTAATTCAAATGATTATTCATTTAATAATGTTAAGATTAGTTCTATATATGAATCTTTATCATATGCAGAAAAAGTATTATTAATTGATATTTTAGAAAGTGATATATTTAATTCATTTAATACTATATATGATTTAAAATTAGAAAAGTATAATATACATAATCATTTTGATTTAAAAACATTATTAGGATTATTAGTAACAAATGAAATAGATACTAATATATTAAATAAAGATGTAATATCTAAAATAGGTGAGGATTATATTTTGTTTTTATCTTATATGATATTTGGAATGGAATTTGGTCAATCAGTTACTAGAATTATTAAATACTATATTTCTATTAATAAAATTGAACTTATTCAAACTATGATAGGTAAAGGATTTATACCAGCATTAGAAGGATTATCTATACAAGATATTAAGAATGTAGACGATAAATTCTTACTAAAATTACTTGAGAAAAAAATGAATGAAGAAGGAGTATTCTTATCTTTAAATAAAAATGCAGCATAAAGTGAGAATATTCCTTGCATTTTTATAAAAATTGATATATAATTATCTAGTCAATTGAGATATGTCTGCGTAGCTCAGCTGGATAGAGCATCCGCCTTCTAAGCGGCAGGTCTGGAGTTCGAATCTCCACGCGGACACCATTTAGAATATAACCAGTGAATTTCACTGGTTTTATTTTGTTTAATTAAATTGTGTACAATTTATCTTGACTTTATTAATTAAATTGTGTACAATTTAATTAGAAAGAAGGAAAAATGTATGAATATATATGATATAACAGTAAAAACAAGAGAAGACAAAGATTTTAAATTAAGTACTTTAAAAGGAAAAGTATTATTAATAGTTAATACAGCTACAGGATGTGGATTTACACCACAATATGAAGCAATAGAGAATTTATATAAGAAATACCATGATAAAGGATTAGAAGTATTAGATTTCCCATGTAATCAATTTGGACATCAAGCTCCAGGTTCAGATGACCAAATTCATGAATTCTGTACTGCTAAATACAATACAACATTTGATCAATTTAAAAAGATTGATGTAAATGGTGAAAACGAATCAGACGTATTTAAATTCTTAAAAGAATCTGAATTAACTGATGAAATACATGGTATGAAAAACAAATTAGCTATGAAAGGTGTTGAAAAATTAAGTTCAACATGTAAGAATAAATATGACATCAAATGGAACTTCACTAAATTTTTAGTTGATAAAGAAGGTAATGTTGTTAGAAGATTATCTCCAATTGAAGATCCAATGAAATTAGAAGATGCTATTAAAGAATTATTAGGATAAGAGGTGTTTATATGTACGATATTATTATAGTAGGAGCAGGACCTGCAGGATTAACTGCAGCATTATATGCAAGAAGAGCAAATAAAAGTGTTCTACTATTAGAAAGTAAATCTTATGGTGGACAAATTATTAATGCTCATTTAGTTGAAAATTATCCAGGAGTAGATTCTATATCAGGATTTGATTTAGCTACTAATATGTATAATCAAGCAATTGATAAAGGTGCTGAAATAAAATATGAAACAGTTGTTAATATAAATAAAAATTTAGAAGTAACTACTAATAAAGATACTTATAAAGGAAAAGCAATTATATTAGCAACAGGAGCTCAAAACAGAAAATTAAATTTACCAAATGAAACTGAATTTATTGGTAAAGGTGTTTCTTACTGTGCTACATGTGATGGTAATTTCTATAAAGGTAAAGATGTTGCTATTGTAGGTGGAGGAAACACAGCATTAGAAGATGCATTATATTTATCTGATATAGCTAATAAGGTATATTTAGTTCATAGAAGAGATACTTTTAGAGGAGAAGATAAATATATTGAAGAAATCAATAATAGATCAAATATTGAAATATTAACTAATTCAGTAGTTGAATCAATAAATGGAACAAATTTACTAGAATCAATTACACTAAATGATAATAGAACTATTAATGTATCTGCATTATTTGTTGCAGTAGGTCAAGAACCTAAAAATGAAATATTTAAAGATGTAATTGAAATAGATGAAAAAGGATACATTGAAACTAAAGATGGTGTTCATACTAATGTAGAACATATTTATGTTGCAGGTGATTGTAGAAATAAATCATTAAAACAATTAACAACTGCTGTATCTGACGGTTCTATAGCTGCCACTATGGCAATTAAGGAGATGTAGTTATGGTTAAGAATATAACAGAACAAGATTTTAATAAAGAAATAAAAGAAGGGAAAGTATTAGTTGATTGTTATGCAGAGTGGTGTGGACCATGTAAAATGTTAAGCCCAATTGTTGATGAATTATCTGAAGAATTAACTGATGTTAAATTCTTTAAATTGAATGTAGATGATAATCAAGAATTAGCTCAAGAATATCAAATAATGTCTATTCCAACATTATTAATCTATGAAGATGGTAAATTAGTAAATACATCTGTAGGATTAAAATCTAAAGATGAATTGAAAGAATTATTAAAATAGGAAGTGAAATTAATGGAAGATTCATTAAAATTACAAAATCAATTGTGTTTTCCTCTATATGTAGCTTCTAAGGAAGTAATTAGAAAATACAAGCCAATTTTAGATAAATTAGATTTAACATATACTCAATATATAACTATGTTAGTACTATGGGAACAAAGTAATATAAATGTTAAAACATTAG
>JAEEGF010402104.1_pt1 | contig 45478 bp, 35 predicted proteins | sample 9134171 | NCBI WGS metagenome assembly JAEEGF01 (sample SAMN16246542, study PRJNA631951) | gut metagenome | biome: gut microbiome; feature: rumen; material: AP-attached | host: Bos | place: Iran: Karaj | collected 2018-10
TCAATATTCAAAAGATAAAAAAATAAAAATCAATTTTATCAAAATCGATTCACTTGAAAAAGCAAAGAATGCACCTTGTGTATTCAACAATCGAGCAAACTTCTACAAATGAAAGTTCATTTCAAACACAATTTTGAATTGAAATTCACTAGAGAAATTATTAAAATAAAGAAATAAGTCCCCCTTATTAAGGGGGAAGGAGCGTAGCGACAGGGGGTTTTAAAACCCACCCTCCCAATTTCATTGGGAGACCTCCCTTACTAAGGGAGGCAATACTAAACTTTAATATCAAAAAACAATAATGAATAATCCAGAAACCAACGAACAAGCAGAAATTAGAATTGAAGATTTACCTGAATTCAAAATCTGAAAAGTTAGAGATGACACATCACCTCAACTGTTTGATTCAATCAAAAATGATGACGAAAAATTGAAAGAATTTGTATCTAAATTTGATGATATTTATTATTTCAAAATTAGTCCATTTGATACTGAAAAATACAAAGATAATGAAGTAATCAGTGATATTTTAAGACATTATGCACACACAGCTGAAGGTTGATTTCTAGAAATTATGGTATTTAAATTAAAAGAATGGACAGAAGAACAAAAAAAGGAAACATTAGCAAAACTTCGTTCAACTTTTTGAGACAGTGCTAACATTAAATTAGATGAATCAAAATATTCATATATAGTTTGATATTATTGATGAACAATGTGAAGAACAAATTCAGCATACATGAGAGAAATAAAAGAAATCTATCCTGTAAAAATATTAAAATAATTTATTTAATTATTAATTCTTAATTATGCTATCAACGAACCCACCAAAATGAACATTTGATCGATATCCACAAGAATATCAAATTCGTAAATATATTTTTGATACATGGAGAAAAGTTTGTATTAGATTCTGATATCAAGAATACCTATGACCATTGGTAGAATCTGCCGAAATATGGAAAGCAAAATCATGAGAAGATGTTTGATGATCAGAATTAACTAGGATTACAAACAGAGAATGAGAAATCTCAGATTTAGCATTGAGACCTGAGATGACTCCTACAGTCACTCGTATGGTTGCTAAAAATTATGCACAATTAGCAAAGCCAATCAGATATTTCAGTATTGCGAACTTTTATCGTAACGAGAGACCTCAAAGATGAAGGAACAGAGAATTTTGGCAATTGAATGTTGATATGTTTGGTGCTGATAGTATTTATGCTGATATTGAAATTCTTACCCTTGCAATGTCAATCATGATAGAATTTAATGCACCAAAATGATCTTGGAAGTTACACTTGAATAACCGTTTCATCATAGACTGAGTACTTTCTACTTTATGAATTTCTGACGATGTAAAAAGAGAAGTCACAAGGCTCATGGATAAACGAGAAAAGCTTCCACAAGCAGATATTGAAGCTATTTTTGAAGAAATTTGACTAAATAAAGACCAAATAGCAAAAATTATAACATATATGAATATCAAAACATTAGATGAATTACAAAAAGAATTTCAAAATCTAAAATGAAGCAGAGGAGTAGAGGATACACTCAAAATTATGGAAACATTGGCTAATCTTTGATACTGAGAATATGTAGAATTCAAATCAAGCTTGATCAGATGATTTGATTATTATGATTGAATGGTATTTGAGATGTTTGATACAAATCCAGAGAATAAGAGAGCATTATTTGGATGATGAAGATACAACGGACTATCAAAAATATTTATCAAAGATGATATTCCAGCAGTTTGATTTGCTCCTGGTGATGAAACTACAAAATTATTCTTGGAATGACGAGGTATGCTTGATTCAATAATTCAACAGACAAACAATGAAAAACTTTATGCACCAATTATCGATGAGTGATTAGAAAACGATATTTTCAATCTTTCAAAGACATTAAGAAGCCAATGAGAGAATATCGTGACATGATTAGAAATACAAAAATTTGGAAAAGCAATCCAGTATGCAGATAAACAATGATTTGATGCAATAGTAATATTATGAGAAAATGAGAAAAAAGATTGAATCTATAAAATTAAAAATTTAAAGACTTGAGAAGAAAAAGAATTCAAATTATAAAAGCCAAAAATTAATCTAAACAAAAAGCAGATTTCTTACAATCTGCTTTTTGTTCAATATGTATATCTTCTTAAACAATTCTATAATAATTCAACAACAATTAACTGACTTCATCAAGCTATACTATTTGAAAATATGTTATTTACAAAACTCTGATATTGAGATTGATCTGTGCTTTGAGCTAAATTATATAAATTAATAAATTGGAATAAAATCACTCTCTCTTGTTGAGTAAGTGTCGATACCATTTGAGATACACTTTTTGGATTTGTAAGATATACATTCATCGTATTAATAACTTTTCACAATTCAATTTGTTTTCAATAAACATCAGCAATATCTTGAATAACATCTCAATTTCAAACTCTATTATTAAATATATACCAAATTCAATTAATTAATTCATTTGCATTATCCATATATCTAGCAGCAGCTAATTGAGCTCTAAGGTAAATTAAATCTTCTTTACTCATCTGACCAAACACTGAAATAAGGTCTTGATCACTTAAAGTGAATCAATAAGTTGCTCATAAGTTATTAGAATACAATAATTTAGCATATCATTGATCAATTAATTCACTTAACATCATCAAAGCTCATTTTTCAACGATTTTTCAATTATCATTAATTTTTGCAAAGAATCTATAGAATAATGATTTATTTCAATCTCACATTACAATCGATGCAATATTTGGATCAATAACAAGATACTTAACATTAGCATTTTTCAATCTTTGATACATTTTACATGTATCTCAATCAGATCATTGTTCTCGGAACCAATTTAGGCTTCAATCAAATCTAATATTTTTTTGATTATTTAAGAAATATTGAATATATGTTCATGCAACTAAAACTCAATCATCATCACTTCTATCTTTCACATATTCTATAAATTGATTGTATTGAGGAAATTGTAAATCAAAAACGTCTTTTTGTGAATATCAAATCTTCTTAACAGTTTGATAAGATAAATTATCATTAATTATTTGCTCTTCTCATACAGACTGTTTATACCATAAGAATGGACCAGAAGATCACTGGCTAGCAATCCTAATAAAATTATAAAAGAATTGTACAAGAATAAACAATCAAAACAGACATAAAGCCAAAGCTCAAACCACATTAATTCATTTTTTCTCTCAACTCAAAATATCATGAATATACATAGCAATAACAAGTGCAGTCCACATAAGCAATCAAACCCCATACCACAAGATTGCTGATCAAATTACTCGCCATATTGCCCATCACATAGTAGTAGCCATACTTACAGCAAATAGTTTTTTATCTCTACATATAATTGAGTATATAAAAGAGAATATCAAGAATATAAAGACAAAAACCCACACAAATCAAATATCAGTATAATAACTACTCAAATTTTGAAGCGACCGATTAAAAGTAATATTTAAAGGAACAAGATATCTATAAGGCACATACAATATTCAATTTTCTCTGTAAATAGAATGAGATTGGTAATAAGTAGTTAAATCATTTATTAAATCCATCAATGTATCAGGATTCTCTTGGTATGATAGTAATCAACTCTCCAAGATTTTGGCTGCGTCACTTCAAGCCTTTAAATCCATTGCCTTCATTTTTTCCACATTTCAAGCAGAAATATATTCATGGTTTTCACATAATATTTTAGCATCAGAATTTGCTCAATAACATTTTCAATCTCTTGGATAAAATAATTTCAAAAGCATGTACGATAACCTACGAGAATTACTAAATTCTTTTCGACCATATCACACATATCTTCAAAGATCTTCATTTCAAGCAGGTGCTTCTCTCATTCACTCTTTTAACTCATCTTCAGAATATTTCAAAGACAAACATTGTTCAAATGAAACTTCATTACTATCTTCAACAATGTCTAAATCTTCAAAAGATTCTAAATATTCTCTATCAATTTCATTTTGCTGCTCTAAATCAGCAATATCATCAGCAGTTGCCAACAATATTTTTTTTCATTCTTTATTGTTATAAGACATAATAAGATTTTTTCACCAGCTTCATATTGAAAAATCATGAGTTATAGTAATTTGTTTATAAGCTAATCGAGGTCATTTAAACACAACTAAAGATCAAACTAAAGCAACAGCCCAAATAATAATGTAAGAGAACAATGTTTTCTTTCTCGATATTTCTTTATTTTCTCTAACAAACATCATAAGCACTCAAAATGCAGCAATAATTAGTCAAGTAATCATTAGCCATTTTCAAAGTGATTCAGTCATCATTTCAGCAGCTGTCAAAGGCTTTAAGATTCACATAAATCAAAGTCACATAATTCAAACTCACAATCATACAAAAGAATTCAACCACAAGGCGCATAATAAAATTCCAAAAATAGCTATATCAATAAATGCTGTTGGTTTTGACATACATGCCAATGCAAAAAAGATTCACGAAACAATCAAATATTTTACCGATTCCTTATCAATTCAATTAGATTTATGCTCTGATATATAGCGAATAAATATAAATCAAGATAGCATTGCTAAAATAGTCATAGCCATCACTCAAAGGTCTGTTTTATTATCAACAAATACTAAAAATGCTCACATACCACTACACAACCAAAGTAATAATATAGCCCATCAAGTAGCAAAAGATATTCATCTTACATCTTCATTATCATCATCTTTTTTTGGAATAAAGAAATTTAATACTTCTTTAACCAACAACAATCAAAAAATTAGACATAAAGGTCAAGATAAAAAGTTCATAGCAACTGCAATAGTATCAGGAGACAACCAATTACCAGAAAAAACAGAACCAATATTAAACCGGAAAGAAATAAATGTATGCCAAAGATAAGGCATTGAGTTTGCTGTTCAAACATTTCACCATATTAATCAATAGTTATCAGCAATAACTTTTGGCACATACATATACTCATGATTTGCATCCCAAGCAGTAGAATATGGTATAAAAGACAACTGGAATCAGTAGAAATAATAAACAAGAGAGAAAACAAGTAGAATCAATAAAAGATATTTCCACCAATTTGAATTAGTTTTTAAAGATCAAATCGACTCGCCTAACATATTTCAATACTCTTTCATAGACAACCTTTCATACCAAACAAAAAATCAAAGTCATAACAAGATTATCCAAGAAACAATAGGATGAAATAATCAAAATCAAATTAGAGTTTGCCAGAAAAGCATTAATGCTCACAATCAAATTCAAAAATTCAAAAACATCTCTTGGATTCTATTTTCCTTGAATTTAAATATTAATTTCGATAATCGAGTTCAAAACGCTAATGTTCAAATAAGGAATCAAGTTCAAAAAACAAATAAAAGTAATTCATTAAAAAAGTAGATAAACAATCATCAACTAAGGAACTGTGTGGAATGTCTAATTGATAAATTTAGCACTCAGAAAACAAATGCTCATATGAAAATAGTCAACAAAAACCATAAAATTGAAAACTTTTTATTTTTAAACAAAATATAACCTACAGGGAAGGCACACGACAATAACGCCGAAATTACAATCCACCAGTTAGATCAAGTTCAAAACATATCATTGTAATAAGTATGATTGGCCATAAATTCTTTAAATATCTCCATACCAAAGAATAAAATAACAGCAATCATAAGACAAAGAAAAATTGTTTTCAGTACCCCTTTTTTCATTAGGAATAAAAATAAAAATAAAATATAAATTTATTGATATCAAAGTAATTAGAATTTTCAAGAAAAAATAAAAAAAATGTAATAAAAGAACAAAAATAATCCCAATAATAATTTTTATTAAACATATTATTTGTATTTTTTAAAATTTGTCAAATAATAATAAGAAAAAATTTAAACGAAATTTGGAAAAATAAAGATTTTATAATATAATTAATAAAATAATTTATCAATTAAAAAACAATAAAATGTCAATTTTATGAGAAATAGAAAATTTATCACAGGAAAAAAAGAAAATAATTTTATATAAAACTGCAGAAATATATTCAGACAGCGACGAGCTATTAGACTTTATGGAAAATTTAGAATGAGAGAATATAGACATCATCTTTAACATAATATTTATATGAAATAAAAAGAAAAGAGAAGAAATATGGAATCAAGAAGCAAAAAAATACGATGAGTTACTATTAAAAATAAGTGAGCTACACAATAAAATAAATAAGGTAGCTGTTGAGCAAAAAGAATTCTCTGAAAAATCAAAAGATGATGATAGAATAAAAGAAATAGAGAATATGTTTAATAATTAAATAAAATACAAATGGCAAAAATAGAATCACCAAGAATAGTGAATGAAAGACAAGACAGCATAACACAAAAATTAATTTCAGATTATAAAAATTATGAAAAATTTGACTGATACAATAAAGAAACAGCTGCATTATGAAAAGCACATTTAAAAAAAATGTGAGAAAAATTAAATAAAAGTAGAAGAACACTTATAGAAGATGCATCATTAAAAGAGAATCACCCAGACAAATATAAAAAATTTGCAATGACATATAAAAAATATGAAAGTGAAATAAACATTTATACAAAAAAATTATGAAACCACGAATACATGCGACACCATGAAGAAACATTAAACAAATTATGATCAATAATAGATAATTATGAAAATGAAGTTATAGAACTAATAAAAGATTTAGTTGAAGATATGTGAGATAGTATAACAATTAACGAAGAAAGATGAAGAGTGGAAACAGCAAATGCAACAGTAAAATATGTAGAAATATGAAATGATGGTATATATAAATTAACAAAGGCAACAAATAGACCAAAAATTCATCAAGTATTATGAGGTATATTATCACCATGAGAGATTCGGAAAATAGATTATTCATGATGTACAAACACATCAATAAAAACGAGAATGATAAACGCTATTTCGAATAGCCAATATGAAAACGCACAACAATCAAGTAGTTGCTTTTTGCAATATGATAATATAAAAAAAACCTATGTACTATCAGATTGAGATGGTAATATATTACAACAAAGAGCATTAATCTGGGAATGAGTAAAACTAACACCGCCATCAAAAACAAATATAGAAGCAAGAGCAATAAGGAGGGAAGGGCAGCAACAACAAATTGATAAAATAAATAACATAAATCTAAGTGACAGAGAGCAAGCAGAATTATTAGAATCAATGCCAGAGAAAATGAGAAACAGATTAAAAAAAGAAGACATTAATGAATTTTTCAGAGTAACAGAACAAAGCTTAAATGAAAGGATTATAGAAGCGAAACAAGAATGATATGATTTAGCATCAGATCCAATATCAAAATACGAATGAAATTGATACCTTATGAAATTAAATCTGATTAATGCAAATGCAGAAATTTCAAAGCCACTTATAAAAAAATAATTTTAGTCGTAATGTAAGAGACGCATTTTCAAAAGGTCAACTAAAAAAATACTTATCATCAAGGATTCAGAAAAAACGACAAGAATTCGATTATTTAACAAAAAGATGAAATGTAATTAATGTAAATGAAGAAAGAAATGAACAAGATATGCTTAAGAACAACGAAAAAGAATTTGCAGTAAAATGATTACAAATGCTTTGAAGCCGAGCAGATGCAGTCGCAGATAAAATATGAGATACATGGATAAAGGATGATGATCGTGAATTTTCTGCAATTAAAAATTATGTCAAAGATGCAGAAAACGATATAAACACACAGAATGTCACACATAAAGATGTTATAATGATTAAAAATAAGCTTACGCAAATGCTAACAAAATTTTTTGCAAATAATTGGATCAGATCAAGTATGCAAATTAACTGATATGAAATTAAATGATATATAGACGATATAATTACATCATGAAGCAAAGAAAAACAAATAGTTGCAATGAGAAAGATATGAGTATCAAGAACATGGTTTGATAACAGTGAAACAACATTTTTAAGAGAAGAAATTTTTGACACATTTAATAGAGTAGAAAAAAGAGATGAAAACTGAAATATCATACTAGATGAAGAATGAAATCCAGTGTACGAAGAAAGGGATATAGATTTAAAAGATGACAACTATGAAAAATATTTTACAAGGATTAAAGAATTATATCAAATTGACCCAGAAGTACTTGAATCATCAGGAGAAATACAATCAGATAAAAAACAAGCAATTGATGAGCTATACAATGCTGCCAGGACATGCACATGAAAGCATGGAGTAAAAAATTTTAAAAGACGATTATTAAATAAATGACTAATACCAGATTGGACATGACATGGTTGACAAATTGATGATAAGGTCAGAGCATTAAAAATGCAATTAGAACAACAAGAAAAAAATGCAAACAAATTTGAAGTTACATGACAAGAAATAAGAGAAAGAACAAGACAAAAATTAGCAGATTTACAATTAACACTGACAACAGAACAAATACAAGCAGCAAACGAATGAGATGATTGAAGAAACGATGAAGGAATAGCTAGACTAAATGCATTAAATTTTATGTTAGCACAAGACGATTCATTTTTTCAAGAAATCGCAAAAAATGAAACAACAGATACAAAAAAAAGTTTAAAATATTGATGAGTAGAGTCAACAGTTAAGGGAAATTTAGCACCATACTTAATAAGAAGATGATGATGAATAAATTCAGATAGCGAACTAGCAAGAATATATAACGACAGTGTATGAGCAGGAGGATGGTTTGATTACTCAGATGAATGATCAGAAAAAGTATGACCAATAATAAAAGATATTATTGTCGAAGTTGTAGTCACGGCCGTATCAATAGTACTATGCTGGAATGGTGCATGAGAAGCTATTTATGCAGCGTTTAGAGCTGCAAAAATCGCAGTACAAGCAATGAAATGATTCAGAAAATTTATACAATTTATGAAAATATTTGCAAAACAACTACTTAAAAACATGCTCACTCAGTGATTATGAAAATTAAGAATTTGAACAGCAAGGATATGAAAACACACAATATGATGAGCAAAAGCAGCAGCACAAATTGTGAGGCACACAGAGACATTAAGCAGGCGATGAAGATTAGCAATTAAATGAACATCATTAGTCGTTGAATGAACAACTTTCCACATAAATAGTACGATAATACACAATATATTAAATTGAGAAGACTTTTGGGAATGATTAGATCCATTATGATATACAGAATGACCAGACTGAGAAAGAATACCTAACTGGCAAAGTTATGCACAAAGTATAGCATTTTTATGAGTATTAAAATGAACATGAAAAGTTATATGAAAAATAACATGAAAAAGTTTAGAAGGTTTAACATGAAAGGAAATACAAAATATAGCAAAATGAAGATATTGACCAGCAACAGTAAATAAAATCTTTTCAACATCATTATCATTATCATCAGAAATGTGAAGTATGATGCTAACAGATCAAATATTATCATTAACATTCGATCAAAGTTTAAAACCAATTACCTGAGAAGAGTTAATAACAATGTTTTGAATGATAGTATGATTAAGACTAAATTGAAAATTTCAAATGAGAATAAAAGAACATTCATGAAGAAAAACAACAATAAGAATGGAACAAGGATGAACATGAAATAAATTTGATGTAAGCATTGACCATGAATGAAATATATTAAAAGTAGAATGAGTGGATAAAAACGGAAACAGAATACCAAACCCAGAACAAATATGCTGACTAAAAGCATGAGAAAACTGAATGAATATGAGGGATATACCAAACGCAATTTGAAATAATACATGAACTATAGAGTGATGAAGGCAAGCAGGAAGAAATCTAGAAAATTTAAATACTTGAGATGAAATATCAGTAAATCATTGAGAACATACAATCAGACTGAAAAAAACAGTAAATTGAAAACGAGAAGTTTCAGATCCAGGATGAAGCGCATTCGAAAGATGAACAGAATTTGATGTTGAAAGAAATCCAAATGATAATTCATATCATCTAAAAAATTCAGAATGAAGATGAACAATATCTCTAGATTGACAAATAAATGTGAGGTTACAAAGTAGATTTTGAACAGAAATAAGAAGTTGAAATACTGAAAGACCATGAGATGAAGGCATATTAATAGAAGGATGAAACCAAAGAGTTGAAGAATTAAACAGATTAAGAGAAAACAAACAGACAATCGAGGCTCAAAGAAATGAGACAAAAACGAGACTAGGAGAAATACAAAGAGAACAAGAGGAAATAAGAAATAAGATAAACAACAATAACAATAGCAAAAAAGAACAAATAAAAACAGAAAACAAACTAAAACAAAAAAAAGAAGAATTAAATAATAAAAAAAATGAACTTGAAGCACAAAGATTAAGATTACAAGAACAATTATTAAATACAACGGAATATAATAATTTATGAATAGTTTCATTAACAGACTTTCCTTTAAAAAAATGAAACAAAGTTAGTATTTGATGAAAAAAATGTAAATATATCTGAATTGTTGAGTGAAAACTAACATTTAAGCCAGACGACTGATGAGAATTAAAAAGATATAGTTCATTTAAAGATCTAAATGAGGCAAAAATAAAATTTGACATAGAAAGCAGGCAAGAATTGTGAAGATCTCAGCAAGAAATATTTAACAAATTAGTAGAAAGAGAAATAGCACAGTGAAGGAAAGCAGAATTACAATTAAGACGCAATAATTTAATAGAAGAAATAAACAATTTAGTAAAAAATAATGAAAATTTCGAACTTAATAAAGCGAAATTAAGTGGTAAAAATATTCGAATAAACTGAGTCGAATATAAAATAAGTTTAACAAAAAAATGATTACTGAGATTTGTAGAAGTAAAATGACAGTGAGATTTCACAATAAATTCATTTAAACAACTTCTTGATATGTGACAAATTAACGGTTTCTCAGACTGATACGCAAGATCATGAAGTATGATAAGATGATCTGAAACACTAACAAGATCGGAAATTGAAAACCATAGATTAATAGAAGATATTCTAAATATTGAAATACAAAATAATTCAAGAATAGCCCAAAAAAAACTTGAATTAAACCAAATTGAATCGGAGTTATCACAAGTACCACAATGAGAAAGAGTAGCTAATCCAGAATATCAAAGAATTCAAAAAGAAATTGCTGAAATTGATTGAAAAATAACAAATATTGAATGAGAAATTAGAGTCAATGAGGAAAACTTATTAAACAATCAAAGTGAACAGATTAGGCTTGAAACAGAATTAAGAGAATTAAAAGCACAAGAATGAGAAATAAATTGAAGATACGAAAAAGCACTACAAGAATACAATAACGCAGATCAACAATATAATAATATAGAAAATGAATTAAGAAACATGGAATCAGAAACACAAAATCATGAGTCTCAAATAGAAAACTGAAATAATAATCCATGACAACATATTAATTTAGAGACTGAATTTAATTGATTAAGAATAAAGAATGAAGAACTAAATTATCACGAAAAGCAAATACAGCTATTACAAAAAAATACCACAGAATTAGAATCACAATTAAGAGAAATGAAATGAAATATATGATGAGAAATTGAAATTAATTGACATAAAGTTGCAATTACAAGAGAGTTAATAGAATCAACAAAAAGACAAATACAATTAAATAATAAAAACTTAAACGAGCATAGAATATTTGTAGAACAAACAAGATGATGAGCAGTAAATATAGAGTCAGATGGAACAATTACAATTTTAAAAACAGATTATTCAACAGAAAAAATATTACCAGATTGAACAATTTGTAAATGAGATTTTTGACCAAATTGAGATTTAGTGTCATGAGTAAAATTTTATAGTAACTGAAATATTGAATATTGATCATACAATGAAAGGTGAGAACTAACATTATGAATGAAAGAAATTAAATTACAAGATTGATGATTCAAACAAACTTACACAACACTTGATTGAATATATGAAGTAAAATTTGATTCAAATAATAATATGATATGAAATATGGAAAATATTTCAGGATCAAATCACACAACAGTTACAAATGAAAAATCAAGAAGTATATTTGAACGATTTAAAAAATTTAAAGAAGACTTTTCAAAAAAAGAAGAACAAAGAAGACAAGATAGAGCACAAAGAAGACAGCAACAAGAACAGCAAAGAAGACAACAACAAGAAGCACAAAGAAGACAGCAACAAGAACAGCAAAGAAGACAACAAGAAGAAGCACAAAGAAGACAACAACAAGAACAGCAAAGAAGACAAGATAGAGCACAAAGAAGACAACAACAAGAGCAGCAAAGAAATTCAGAAAATGATCCACAATACATACAAAAAGAAGAATCAAGAAGACAAGAAAGACAACAAGCATGTAAATGACTAACAATAGAAAAAGAAGTGAAATACTTATATAGAAATTTATTTATGACATTTCATAATGATAAAATTCCTGGAAAAGTAGAATCAAAATTTAAAGAAATTGTATGAAGAGAAATAGCACAACAAGAAAAAAATATATTTAAATCATACGAAAACGAAATAAACATCAAATACAATGAAATATCACAAAAAATATGAGAGCTGAAATCAAAAGCAGAAAACAAAATAAAATCATGAATAGAGCCAAAAGAAGAACTAGAAGAATTAAGAAGGTTGTTTGACAAGCAAGACAAACTACAAGACGAAACACGAAAAAAAATTATAGAAAAATGTAATGAAATAAAAATACAAGAAGAACAGAGAAGACAAAATGAAGAACAACAAAGAGGACAAGAAGAACAAAATATTCCAGAAGCAGAAATATTGTATTCAGAAATCGCAGAATCAGAATTAAATATGATTAAAAACTCTGCAAAATGAGCAAGAGAATCAACATATTTACAAGAATATTGAGAACCAAAAAACACAATAGATTTATGAAATGGCCAAACATTATATGTTACTAATTGCTTAAATAATGGTCAATATAATTTTATTGTTTGATATGCTAAAGAATGATGAGAGCTGAAGTTAAGACTATTTTATAGAAGCCGCTCTGAAGGGGCACGAAGGTCTTGTCCATGAGAAAGACTTTGATGAGGATATTCAAAATGAGAGGGAATTCCTAATTCATCATATGAAACAACAACAAGAGTTATTAGAGAACTACAAAATAAATTTGATGCATTACCAACTGATAAAATCACTTCTGATCCAATTACATTAGAATGAGTGGGGTATCATATTCTAGAACCAGAAATGATCTCCACAATTAGAGTAGATAAATTATTTAATTGACCAAAAAACAACACTGTAGACTACATTAGGGGACACAATTCTGCTGAAATAAAAGATTTTTATAGAAGACTAGGATTGGGAATTGATACAAATGGAATGAATATTGTTGAGTGAAAATGATATACATATGAACATCAATATTTATGAACTATTGAAGTCAAGGTTTGTAGACTAAATTATAACTGAAAAGATTTAGATTTTTCATTCGCAAGAGCAAAAGGCGACCCACAAAACAGAGTACGAATAGAAGAAGTAAATTATGCTGATGCCGAAATCTCATCATTTTGAATTTATGATAAGCAAATAAACGCTGCACCATTAACATGAAAACCAGTTGATTATGTAGAACAAGTTCCAATCGATATGCAATCGAACAGAAAAATATGAGACAAATATATTGATATCAGAGATTTATACCAAGAAAATCCTATAATTAAAAAGTACAAAGAATTAGTACAGAATACAGAATATAGACAAGCAGCATAACTAAAAATTTTTAGTAAGATCATTTGAAAATATAACTAAAAAAATTAAACATAAAAAAATGTTTAATCACTAAATTTCCGACATGCCACAAAACACAGATCCAGAAGTTTTTCAAGCAATACTTGCTGAAGAAAAAAGACAAGCCGAATGAATGGAATTAATTGCCAGTGAAAATTACCAATCAAAAGCCGTCTTGCAAGCACAAGCAAGCGTTTTTGCAAATAAATATGCAGAATGATTTCCATGAAAGAGATACTACTGATGACAAGAAAATACAGACAAAATCGAACAACTTGCCATAGATAGAGCTAAAAAACTTTTTCACGCTGATCATGCAAATGTACAAGCGCTTTCTTGAGCTGCAGCAAATCTATGTGTTTATACAGCACTAATGAATCCATGAGACACAATATTATGAATGGACTTAAGCCACTGAGGACATTTAACACACTGAGCACCAGTGACATTCATTTCAAAAGTATTTAATTTTATTAGATACAAAACAAATGAAAATTGAAATATTGATTTTGATGAACTCAGAAAACTTGCACACGAGCACAAACCTAAAATAATTTTAGCATGATTTAGTGCATATACAAAGACTCTAGATTTCGATAAATTTTCAGAAATAACAAATGAAGTATGAGCCGTAGCATACGCAGATATGTCACATATATGATGATTCATCGCAGCATGATTACTACCAAATCCACTTGATCACTGATTTCATGTTATGATGACTACTACGCACAAATCACTCAGATGACCAAGATGAGCACTGATTTTGAGTAAATGAAAAGTAAGTAATCCACTAAAAAAACCAGAAGATACAATAGAAAATATTCCAACAAGAATTGATAGGGCAGTATTCCCATGAATGCAATGAGGTCCACACATGAACACAATTGCATGAATTGCAGTAGCTCTCAAAGAGGCAAGCACTCCAGAATTCAAAGAATATGCAAAACAAGCACTAGAAAACGCACAAATTCTAGCACATGAATTAAAAAATTACTGATACAAATTAGTTAATTGATGAACAGAAAATCACATGATTATCATGGATTTTTCAAAAGATAACTATTCATGACGAGAAATAGAAAAGGCACTAGATAAGGTCTGAATTTCTACATCAAAATCCACAATCCCAGACGATCCTCGTAAACCATTTGACCCATCAGGACTCAGAATTTGAATGCCAGCAATGACAACAAGGGGAGTAAAATGAGAAGACACAAAACAAATTGCTTCATTCATACATCAAGCAATCCAAAACAGAAACGACGACTCAAAATTAGCAGAAATAAAAAAAGAAGTCATTTCATTCTGCAAAAGATTTCCATTGCCATAGAACAAATAGAATAGACCAAAATATATGCCATTTAAAGCTAAAAAAGTGGTATATTTTTTGACAAATTAAGAAAAAATAAATATAATTAAATATAATTTATAAAATAAAAATAAAATAATGAGTATACAAAAAAAGCCAATAGAAACATTAAAACAACAGAAAGAATCATTTTTAAATTATATTAAAACCAAAGAAAAATATTCGTGAATAATTGCTGATTTATTTGAAGACGATGAAATAGAAAAAATTGATAATATGGAATGAGTAAAACAACATTTAGAACAAAAATGAATTTCAAAAGAACTAACAGATACTTTAGAAGAAGAGTACACTGAATATTTAAGATGAGGAAGCTATTATTGACCAATAGAAGAATATCCAGAGGAAATAAAGGAACAAATAATGGAAAATAACAAAAAACTAAAAAAAATAGAAAAAAAAGTAATCAATATGTACAAAAAAGACAAAGAAATAATAGAATTAAATGTTGAAGAATTCGTTGAAAATGAATTTAATAAACTCAACATAACAGATAACGAACCTTTTGACAAAAAACAAAACTGGGAAAATAAAATCAACAAAAAAAATAAAGAAAGGAAAGAAATAGAAAACGAATTACAAGATATTGAAAAAGAAATAGACGAAAGAAAATATATTTTAGAAAGTACAAATCGATTTTTAAAAAAGAAAAAGAAAGAAAATCTTGAAGAAGAAATAAGAAATAAAGAAAAGAAAAAAGCCAAAAAAGAAAACGAAAAAGCAGATGTAGAAACAGCTATAAAAGAACTTCAAAAAGATAAAGAGAAGGCCGAAGAAATTGAGAAAATATCTGAACGAAGCAACTCTGACATAAAAGAAATAATGTGAAATAATGGCGAATATAAAAATATAAAAGAATATACAAACGCGATTTGAAAAGTATTTGAAAGAATAGAAGAGTACAGAAAATATATTGAAAAGGAAACAATAAATAAAATAAAAAAAATTATAACAGAAATCATAAGAAAGAATATAAACGAAATAACAAAAAAAATAAAAATAGAAATTGAAGAATTAGTGGAAGAATACCAAAAGTACGAAAAATATTGAGAAAACAAAAATTGATGACCAATAAAAACAATTTTTGCAAAAAATAGAACAAACCCAAGAATTGTTGAAATATGCAAAAAATTATGAATAAAAACTAATAATGAAAAAGCAGATGAAGAGATTGATTATAATTTTATCAATGAAATTTTTGTACACACAACATGATTTAATGTACTAGATGATATACTAGAGGAATGATGACTTGTTTCGACAAACGAAACAATGAAAAGAAGTAAACAAAATGAAGACATCGGAAAATCGCGTACACAAACAGTGACAGCACATAAAGACATATATTTTTCAAGAGGAGTTAAAATAAATTGATATTGAGAGCACGAAACAGATGATGATTTTGTTTTCATAGTAAACACAATGAATAATTTTGCAAATGCATGATACTGAGTACCATTAAACAATGAAATGCAAGATTTTTGAAATATAATTGGTAGCACCGATCACGATATGACATGATACTCAATAATTTCAAAATCATCATTAGAAAAAAATATAAACGATACCAGCTACAGCAAAATCGATGTAAAAGATTTTTATATTTTCGTATCGGAGTCAAAAAAAGAAATAATTGAAAACAATCCAAAATACAAAACTGAAAATGCAAATATTATATACATACCAAAAGAATTAATGTGAAAAATGAATTATAAGCTATATGATTTTATGAAGAAAAAAATTGAGGAAAAAGACAAAGGAAAAGAGAAGAAAATATCTATACCTAAAAAAATAATTACAAATAATGACTGAATAAAAAGCATAAGAGAAGGAAACAAATGGGCATTTTGTGAACAAATAGATGATAATACTGAAGTAATATATAATCCATTAAAAGGCAAAGATTATGGGAAAATGATAGAATACTTAGAAAAAAATCAAGAGTTTCTATGAATCTACAGAGAAAAAATCAATTTTGAATACTTAAAAAAATTTTTACATGAAAATGAAAATGCAATAAAAAATTTCGATGTACCATTTGAATACCCTAAAGAACTTTTGACATTAATAATAATATTTACAACAGCATTTAAATGAAAAACACGTGACAAGTATATATATTACGTAAACAGCTTAATCCCAAATAAAATATCAAATTTTTGATATGATATAAAAAATATTTCAATATTTTCAAATTCAATTGAAGATTTATGCGATATAATAAGACACAACTCAGATCCCAAACGACAAAAAAACAATTTTAAAAATATAGAAGAAAAATGTGAAATACGATGAATTAATTTTCAAGAATACAAAAAGTTTTTAAAATGAATAGCAAAAATAGTATTAAATGAAACACAATTTAACTATCTAATGAAAATTATTGAGACAGGGGAAAGATGGTACTAATAAAAAATAAATATTAAAAATTATTCTTTCCTTTCAACCTCTTTACTTTCTCCTTTCCTCTCTTGAAGAAACTCAAACCTGCCAAAACAGCCAATGAAAGTCAAACAAAAAAAGCATAATAATCTCAGCGAAAATTGCCGATTCAAAACAGCTAAAATAAAAAAAATTATTAATTTTGATAAAGATTTTCCTTACCATAAACTAATAGATATTGACTTTTAAATAAAAATATTTAAAAAAATAAAAAAACCATAAAAAATAAAAAAACCATGAAAAAAGCTTTTATTTCTTGGCTGATGTTACCAATAATATTATTTGCTGTGATGATATTATTAATCATTTCAACAACCAGCAAACAGAACGAAAATGGTTCATCTGACTACGAAACTGTGCAGATTGATACAACAATCAGCATCCAATATTCAGAGACAGCAACAATTAGGATCGAAAACTCTGGAACAACAATCAGTGTCAATGGCTCAGGAACGACAATCGTCGAGAGTTCAGGGAGAACAATAACAATTGAAAATTCCAGAACAAACTCAAAGTCAAGAATCAGAATTAGATATTCCGAAACTCCAAGCCCAAGACAAACAATTAGGATTCAAGGATCAGGATCCAGAAACAATAACTGGGAAAATCCTTGGGATGATAGCCGCTGGCAGGACAACAAAGTCCCATGGCTAGAGCATACCCAAGGATATCCATAATTCGCATCAAACAAAAAAAACTAAAAAAAATTTCTATGGACTTATTTCAAGCACTCGCAGCTATTGCAGCTGTAAATGGGGTTGAGAAAGATACAAGAGACCCATTTGCTCTAATGCCAAAAAGCATCCAAAGCATCACACTAACACACAGAAAGAAAAAGGTCGATATTCCAAGGACTGTCGAGAATCTGTTTAATTGCCCAAGTTTCATTTGCTCGGACATTGAAAAATTCTGGAGAAATGTCAAAAAAGACCCCAATGGATATGTTATTGATACCGCAAAGGAATTCCGAACAAAAATCGTTTATCAATAACATACATAGCAACCTAAAAGACCTTAAAATTTTGAGGTCTTTTATTTATTTCTAATTTTTTTCACTTTCTCCTTTCCTCTCTTGAAGAAACTCAATCCAGCCAAAACAGCCAATGAAAGTCAAACAATAAAGAACGCTATATCCATAGTAAAAATAGAAGACAAAACTCAAAATCAAATTGATCAGGCAATATTTCATAGAAATGTTGCAAATTGTTCAGCTCAAGAAATTAATCAAATATTATCTTTGTGCGTATGCTCAGTAATCATTGCAGATACAACTGGCTTCATAACTGATAAACCAAAAGCAATACAAAATGATACAATCAAAATCATTGGAAAAGATAAATTGAATCAAAGCAACACAAATAATCAAGCTAAAAAGACCAAAATCACAGCAATGAATAATTTTTTATTTTTTCATTCATCAACTCAAGAAACGAAAAGATTGAAAATATATGGTAATCTCATCATCGCAAATACCAATGCAATTTGTCAAAGAGATAAACCATGCTCCAAAGCAACTAAAGGGATGAATAACAAACTCAAATAATCCAAAAGGGCATAAAGTATCTCATATCAAAGTCAATTCCAAAGGGCTCTTGACGAAGATTTCAATGAGACAAACATTTTCTTCATTGGTTGAATTGAAAAACATTTTAGCCAAAATTTCTTAACAAATTGGAAATGATTTTCTGATATTTCTTTATTCGATGTCTTATGAAAAGGAATCCTCCAATCAATTAAAAAAGAAAGAATTGAGAATATAGCGATAAATACATATAAATATGGCAAATTAACATACGAAATAATTATTGCTGAAATCAATGCTCAAACCACATAAGCTCCATTGAATCATGTAAAAAATAGTCATCGAGAAGCCTCACTATGATTCTTGTTACAATTTTCACGAACTGAACTAAAATATGTAACGAATGTCGCAGAACTTCAAATTCCATTAATGATTACAGCTATCAAAAGTAATAAAGGACTTTTGAGAACTCAAGCTAAAACATAAAAGACACTAGAAACGACATAGAGAAACTTACTAAACATAAAAACATGTTTCTTGTCTGAATCGTCATTTAATTCTCAGACTGATGGAGCCACAAAAAGTTTCACAAGTGGCAAAACAGCTCAAATTAATGAAACTCGAAAAACATTTTCAACAATTGATTCTATAAATACTGAATAAAATGTATCTCATCAAATTCACCACCCGAGCATAAATATAAAGATAGACAATGAAATTAGTCTGACATTTTTTGGTACAAGGAAAAATTTATCTTTCATTTTTGCAAAAAGTCATCACTTTTTCACCGCTGTTCATAAATCTATTTTTGTTTTCTCAATTTGATTTTTCATATAATAGCAAAATTCTTTAAAATAAACATTCAATAACACATATATATTAATCAAAAATATTTTTTTGTCAAATTTCAAGGGACAAAATTAAAAAAATTTTAGTAAACAAAAAAAACGAACAGACCAAGTTTCTTAGCCCATTCGTCAAATAATTTTTCTCTTACTAAACAACATGAATTTTTTATTTTTGTCAAAGAAACAGTCATTTTTAAATACAAAATTTTCAGTTCTTGGAACAAAAAATTCAGGTTTTGATTCATAATTATGAAAAACATAATTAGACTCGACATCACAACCATACTCATCAACAAGAATCTTAGAAAGTTCAACAACCTCTTTAACAGTAAGATCAACTAACTGTTCAGCAAAATGTTTCAAATCACTCATAATATATTTTTTATAGTTACAAAACATATATAATAAAATAAGTCAATATTTCAACCAGAAAAATACTTTTTCAACTTGAAATCATGCACAAAATTCCTATAAAAACAAGGATATGTGAAGTTTTCACATAATTTTTAGAGTTTTAATAAAAATTCGATGGCAGAAGAGACAAACAACATTTTTTGATGACAAACTGTACAAATTCCTTTGGAAAAAGACTTATCACAGTCATATATTGATTATGCTATGTCAGTAATCATTTCACGTGCCTTACCAGACACTAGAGACTGATGTAAACCAGTAATCAGGAGGATATTGTACGGTATGTATGATATGAAAAATTTTTATAGTTGAAAACACAAAAAATCTGCCAGAATCGTTTGAGACGTAATGTGAAAATACCATCCACATGGAGATAGTTCAATCTACGAAGCTATGGTAAGACTTGCTCAACCATGGGCAATGAGATATCCATTGGTAGATGGACAGTGAAACTTCGGTAGTATGGACTGAGATTGAGCAGCTGCCATGAGGTATACTGAGGCTAGATTAACAAAATTAGCTGAAGAAATGACAGCAGATATCGATCAAGACACTATCGATTGGAGAGATAATTTTGATGGAACATTAAAAGAACCAATTGTTTTACCTACAAAATTCCCAAATCATTTGTGTAATGGTACAATGTGAATTGCTGTAGGTATGGCTACAAATATGGCTCCACACAATCTTTGCGAAGTAATAGACGCTTGTCTTTTACTGATTGATAAAGAATGAAAAGAGTGTGAAGTCACAGATCCAGAAACTTGAGAAACAAAAAAAGAAAAATATCAAGTTTCAATCGATGAAATCATGGAAATCATAAAATGACCAGATTTTCCAACATGATGAATAATTTTTGATTCAAATAGAATAAAAGAGGTTTACGAAAAGGGTAGAGGATCAATCATCGTAAGATGAAAGCATAAATTAGAAGAAATCAAATCAGGTACAAATATCGTAATTACAGAAATCCCTTATGGAATTAACAAAGCATGATTAGTATCAAGAATTGGAGAACTTGTAGTAGATAGGAAAATCGAATGAATTACAGATATCAGAGATGAATCAAGTAGAGATTGAGTTAGAGTAGTAGTTCAATTGAAAAAATGAGTTGACCCAGATGCAATCCTGGCACAACTTTACAAGATGACAGAACTTCAGACAAACTTCAATATAAACAATGTATCATTGGTTGATGAATGATTACAGCCAAGGACATTGAATATCAAAAATCTTTTGATGGAATTTGTCACATTTAGGAGAACTGTAGTTTATCGTAGATCAGTATATCAATTACAAAAAGCAAAAGATAGATTACATATTCTAGAATGATTGAAAAAAGCTATCGACATCATCGATGAAGTAATCGAAACAATCAAGAAATCATCTACAAAACAAGAGGCAAAAGATAATTTAATGTCAAAATTTGAATTCTCAGAGCAACAAGCTGAATATATCTTGATGATGAGGTTGCAATCTTTGGTTTGACTAGAAATCCAAAAAATCGTTGATGAAATCGATGAAAAAATCAAATTAATCGAATATTTAGAATGAATTATAAACGATCCAGTAAAACTTGATGGAGTAGTAGAAGAAGAGATGAGATATATCAAAGATAAATACTGAGATCCAAGGAGAACAGAATTATCAGAAGATTTGAGTGTTTACAGCATCTGAAGCAGCTTGAAAGCTTATAGAGAAGCTGCAGACAAAGTAAAAGAAGATGTAATACTCCGAGTTGGAAACGACCACACAATCAGAGTTTTGTATCAATCAAGGATTGTTGCCATTCCAGAAGAGACATTAGATCTAATATACACAAACAACCAAGACAAATTAATCGTAATAACAGACCTTTGAGAATTAGTCGTACAAAGATTAAAAGACCTTTGACAATTCACAATGGCAAAGAATGCCTTAGATCTTAGAGAGCAATTTGGACTAAAATGAAATATTGTATTTACAAATACACTACATTACAATTACGACCACTTATTATTCCTTACAAAGAACAATAATATCAAAAAGATAAACAAAGACCTATTATTGAAATTCAAGAAATTCCCTACAATCGTAATGAAATTAGAACCAGGAGAAAAAATTGCTACAGTATTACCAGTTTCTGATTGAGATAATGTAGCTATTATCACAGAACAAGGTCGAGGATTACTATTCCCAGTGACAGATATCAGACCAATGTGAAAAACTGCCGGATGAGTAAAAGCAATCGATCTACAAGAATGAGACAAAGTTTCAAATATGTTCTTACATCAATGAGAACCATTCTTATTATTACATAATGCAAGAGATGCTAAATTATTGAATCTTGAAGATTTAAGAATTCGAAAGAGAGCTAGAAAATGAGATATCTGGGCTACATGAGATTGTAAATTAGAATGATGAATCAGTATCGAAGAATGAGCAATCAGAATCAGATTCACCGACTGAACAATCCAAACTCTTCATTCAAATGATGTTCATTTGGATATGCCAGATGCAGATTTAAGGAAAATAGTAAATAAAGACATTGAATTAATATACAGACCTTGGGAAGAAAAAGAAGAAAACTTAAAATGAAAAGAAGAGAGAAAGGCAAGGGAAAGAGCTGAAAAAGAAGCAGAAAGGATTCATCAATCAAGCCTATTTAACGATGCTTGAGTAAAAATCTGAGATGCTCCAGCCGAATCAGAAGATGTTGAAGAAGAAATAGATGAAGAAGTAGAAAACGAAATCGAAGAATCAGCAGAAGAAATAGAAAATAACGAAGAATAAGAAAAATCATAAATACAGAACAAAAAAAAGAAAGGAAACAAAATGGGAAAACAAGAATTAAAAAAAACTTGGAGCGAAATCTTGAAAACTATTAATGAAACGAATAGAGACAATGCATATGACAGCATTGTTTCGTTTTATCAACATACAAGAGAACTCCACAATCAATTGGATGAAATCCAAAAAATTCCGATTCAAAAGCCTACACCTACAAAGCCATCATTTATCGAAAAAGTATTCCAACACAAAAAGGCCAAGGAAATACAAGGAAATGCTCGTAAAACACAAGAGGAGCGACAGGAAGAAAAAGATAAGTTTTGTAGACTTATTGCTAGCATTCCATATATGCAAACATACGGATATGTCCGTGCAAAAAATGGAGAGCAGATAACCAAAGATAATGTGTTATCGGCCGGGGCTATCGGCTACGGATTGTTACCTATTTCCAAATTTGAATCAATGAAGGATACTGATCCTAAAGCATACGGAACAATTACTAACCAAATTGTCCGCTTTATCGAAGGTTCAAAATTAAGATTCAATAAGGTAAATACCGATTGGTTTTAATCTAAAAACAAAAGAAAGGAGAAACTAAAATGAAAAAAATTAAAACATTTTATCAAGAATACCGAAACCATATTTGGTTATCGATTTTGACATTACTGTACTCCATAATTTACAGTATTATCATATTCAACAACCAAGTGCCATTTAATTGGGGTGTCGGCATGTTCATCTTCGGAATTGTTCTCCTTGCTACCGGATCATTATGCTCACCTATAGGTAAAAGCGAAATCTGCCTAAGAAGATACATAAAGACCTGGAGAATATGTATTATCGTATCAATGATATTAATGATGTTCTGGGGCCTATATATACCACATAAAGCAAAAGCCTTGATTATAATTGTAGGAGTTGTTTCATGGTTTGTGGTAATAGATCTTATGGGAATCTTTTACATTGGCACGAACAAAATACTGCATGACAGAAAACAAGAAGAAAAATGAAAAGGAGCCGAAAACGGCTCCTTTGTTTTTAACATTGAATTTCTATAACAAATACTTATAAAGTCAATTATGAAAGAAAATAAATACAAAAAATAAATAAAAAAACATCAAAAAAAAAGAGGTAATATGAATTTACATTTAGAACCAGAAGTACTATCAGGACTAGTGGTACTAGTAGTGTTTGTAGTGCCCAGCATTCTATTAATTTCGATGGTATGGCCATGTATTTTTAAAAAATTAGGAATTGGCAAGCCTCAAAAATGTCTATTATCATTGAAACGAAAACGGAATGATGAAATGATTTTTTTACTGCTTCCAATGTATATATTTAAAACTGCATTGGAATCTACAGCAAAAGAGTTAGAATCAAAAGGTATGTCCATCTTTTGTATCAAAATGGATGAAGATTCATATGTAATAAAGAAAAGTTGTTCAAAACTTGCCATGTTGTTTGGTCATACTTCTCAATGTTATGTAAAAGGATCTTTTAAAGGGATGGTGCAGTTATCACTTTTTAATAAGGTGGAATTCAACGAATATCTCATTGAGGGAAATAATTTTATTTCTCGTAAAAAAGCACAAGAGAATAAAGAATTTATTACCACATTTGTTGAATGCCTTAAAAAGAATCTAACTCAAATCGAAAATTCATTGGCTGATGAGGTAGAAATCATAAATTGTAATAACTAATGCAAAAATGTATATACTCATCACAATCCTACCAAAATCAAATAACAGTGAAAAATTCAGAGTAAAACCCAAAAGGAGCCGAAAACGGCTCCTTTGTTTTTAACATTGAATTTATATAGGAAATATTTATAATGTCAATCTCTGAAACATAATATCCACAATAAAAAATAAAACCACTATGGAAGAAATTAAATTAAATCCTTCTTTCATCACAATCGGTGAATGTAGTGAAGGCAAACATGTGGCTACGGCCCAATTCGTGAACGACAAACTGTGTGTCGTGATCCACGAACAAACTGAACATGGATTGTTGAGCGAAGATTCATTCGTCGCTGCAATTCCAATGGAAACTGTCCTCAATTTCTGGGAGGAGAACAAAGAGTCTATTGACGAAATCCGTTAAACAAATCAAATCTGAATTATGAACGAACAAGAAAAACAAAAGCAGATTGCGATCGAGATTAGCAACACTATCAATCTCAATGTCTTAGGGCTCGATGTTTGGCCAATGGCTAATCATGTCAGAGTTCATCCCGACGAGTCACCTTTGACTCTTGTGTATGAAAGCGAAAATGGCAAATTCGAATCGGATAAAAAAATTCGTGAAGATTTGTCAAATCTGATTGGCTTTGAGATTAACTACCGTAAAGATGGCAGTAATCACGAAACTACCGCGATTATTCTCTTCAGCACTATCAATGAAAAGGATTTGTTGTCGATGGGAACACACAAGACCATCACAATTGGAAAGGTTCGCAAGCTTGCTGAATCAATCCATCCTTTTGCAAAGATTGTCAACGAGAAAATTGCTACGACCATGTGGCAATGTGCATCAGATTTTTATACCATGAAATTCATGCTTGGTAAAAAACATTTTGAATTTCCGGGCATAATGTCAATGAGCTCATGCGAAGAATCAGTTAGTAATGAAGAAAGCATCATTAAACACAAATTCGCAAGAGGCAAATGGAATTATAATTTGAACAAAACGGAAATTCGTGTCAAATTATGTTCAACGATTTGGTGTTACATTGATAAAGAGTAATAACTCTACAATGCAAGGAGGCATATTTCGCCTCCTTTTTTAAAATAAAAAAACGGATCGAAAGAGCCGAAAAATTTTTCATTTGTCAGATAGCATTGAAATTGAAAATAAAATCAAACCAATATTGATTTAATAGATATAATTAATATATTTTTTATGATAATTTATAAAATTTTATAGAAATATCACATGATAAATAAAAATTTTATTTATAGAAAAGCCTGTATTGATGATTTGGAAGCTATTGCTGATTTAGTAGCAAATCTTCTTGGTACTTGTAATATTTGAAAAGATAAAAATATAAAAGATGAATATGAGATTATCAATGCGAATAAAAAAGAAATAGAAAAAGATATAACCAAATATTATGTTTGTGAAATTGAAAATAAAATCATTGGTGCTTGCTGAATAAGTGATATTAAAAATGAAAATAATTATGGTTTAGATTTATGAAAATATAGAGAAATATTATACCTTGTTGTTGATAATAAATATCAGAAAATGGGTATATGAACCAAACTATTAAAGAAATGTATTGAAAATATTAATGAAAAAATAATTTACGAAGCTCGATGAGATAAAGATGAGGTAAATTCAAAAACCTTATTAAAAAATTTGGATTTTAAGTTATTAAAAAATTTATGAGATAGTTATTACAAAGACCACAATTATTGTGTCTATTGTGTGAATAGAGATAAAAATTGTAATAGCTGTAAAGCAGAATTGTGGGTAAAAGAATAAAATTCGATTTATATTCTACACAAGCAAAATTAAAATAGAAATTTAATAATTCAAAATAATAAAAAAACAGCTCGAAAGAGCCGAAAATTTTTCAAGGACAACAAGGCTGAATTGTGGGTAAAATACTAATTTTTTACAAACACACCTCTATCATCTAATCTATAATTCTTTTTCGTTATATATCAAAAAGCAAAAAATTCATAGATTGCTGTATTGATTTGTCATATTGCTGTACAAAATGGAGTTGGTAAAAATGATAATAATGTTCTAATAAAATACGAACAAAACACATTTCATGTTGTCTTTTTTGCTGACCATTCAATTTGTAAGAAGCAAATCTTTAATTCATTTAGTGGAAACAATAAGAAGTCTAACACATCAAAAGCAAGGAATATAAGACCTATTCTAATATCAATATTATAAATACTAAATAGCGTAACGAAAAGAATGAATATAGAAACCAGTAAAATTCAAATATATTTACAAGCATTTTTCCTATGCTCAATATAATTAAATTTATTTTTACTAATATCCACTTTTGCTAATTTTCATACTGCCATTGCCATATCTCGTTGTGTATCCGATATCAAACTCATAAATGCTATAGCAGCTGCATATTCTGGTCAAAATTGAAAAGTATTACTATATCAGAAAAGGTAAATCAAAAATAATGCAAAACTCCTAAACAATTCAGAAGAATCAAATTTAATTCGCTGAAAGATATTTTGATCAAAGTTGAATTTATTACTATTCTTTATTAAAATATAAAGAATAAATATCGCATTTGGAATTAATGCACAAATAGAGATTATTATCTGATTTTCTGTTAATAATGCAGTACCAATTAAGAAAACAAAACTTAGAGAATTAGAAATTATAGAATATTTATTTGCTAGTTTATTGTTTCATTCAAAATATAATTTTGTAAGTACCAACTGAAGTTCGAAAGCTAAAAATAACTGAAGTACTGAATATATTGAAAATATTTTATATGTATCGATATCCAAATTCATAAATGAAATATATCACTCAATATTTCGAGCAAATAATCAATAAATGATTATTGCCACAATAGTTCATAATACAATTCATGACATAACAGAATTTTTATTTCAATTTTTCTCTTTATCAATATTTGGACCTGTAGAAAAAATAGATAATAATATTGATCAGATAAATTGAATCGGATAAGTTAATGAAAAAATAACAATTAAATCAGAGCTTTCTATTACTCATAGAAAAAACCATGAAATAATTGGAATAAATGAAAGTAAAAGGTTATCTAATCAAATTCTTAAAAGTCTATTCATAAATGAATTAAAAAAAACGGATAAATTAAAATAATAATAAAATTATTTTAAATAATTACAAATAGAAATATAAAAAAACGGCTCGAAAGAGCCGAAAAATTTTTCATTTGTCAGACTGCGTTGAAATTACAATTATAAATATGCTAAAGCTGTCCAATAGAATCGGATGTAACGATTCTCAGTCATCTTCAGTAAATCAACAAACGGAAAGTATGACTGAAAAATTTTTTGAGAGGGCTCTTTTCCCTCGACTTTTCAGCTTAATTGTGGGAAAAGTCGAGTCAGGGGTTTGGGGACGAAGTACCTCAAAAACGAACAAAAAAATCCCTCTGTCCTTCGGACTTCTCCCTTTAAAAAGGGAGACAATTTTTTTTCGAAAACTCATTGAATAATGAAAAGAAATATATAAGAATAAAAAACATCACAACATAAATATTTATACCTTAACAATCTAAAATAAATGCAAAGAAAATCAAAAATAAAAACAGCTATCAGATGTACATTATTCCTCATAATAGCTGTACTTTTGACACTTTTTTACATAAAACTCAATAATATCCAAGAAGATCTCTGAAAATGAGATAGCGGACTAATCAATATCACACCAACAGAAAAAAATATCGATTTACAAGCAATACAAGACGAATTTTTGAACGTTATAGAAACACAAAAAAGCTCAACAGCTGCAATTATGAAAATTAAGAAAATCAAAATAGTAGGAGAAGATTGAGAAGAGGAGTCTGAAATTGAAACGACAAAAAGCCAAGAATGAAATGCTATCGTGATTACAACCGATTGATATTTATTGACAAATAAACACGTAATAGAAGATAAACAATGAATTTACAGCGTAATAATCGAAGGAAAAGAATATCCAGTAGACAAAGTTCGAAACGATGACGAATTAGATTTTTCTATAATCAAAATCAAAGCAGACAAGACACTTACAGCAGCAAAGATACCAAGTTTAAACGTGGAAACAAAGATTTGAAATATTGTTTTTGCCATAAAAAATGATATCGAATCAAATGAATACTGGACAAAAATGTGAATTATAAATTCAAAAAATCAAAAATTAAAACAAAAAAATTGAAACATTTACATTTGATTAATCAAATCAAGTACAGCAATCGAAGCTTGATTTAGCTGATGACCTTTGGTAGACATAAACTGAAACACAATCTGAATAAACACAGCAATTGATAATATAGAATACGGAGCTAGTTATTCACTACCAATCAATCAAGAATTAATTTCTGAAAGTCTAAATAGCATCAAACAAGACAACAAAATCATCAGACCAAGCTTAGAAATTGAATACGAACAAAATGACAAATGAATAAAAGTAACAAAGATACAAGAATGATCATATGCAGAAAAAGCATGATTGAAAGAATGAGACATCATCATCTGAATCAACGATTTCCCAGTAGATTACAACAATTTCTTGTATGTACTATACAGCCACAATGCATGAAAATCAATAGTACTAAATATCCAACAATGAGAACTAAAAAACAATATACAAGTCACATTATCAAATAAACAATAATTTTGTACTTTTTTCAAACTAAGTAAAGAATTAAATTCGTAAATATTTATGAAAAATTTGTTTTTTAAAAAAAATCATATATATTAAGATATAAAAATTTTATATCGATAAGAAAACTATATGATCAAATACATACCTGAATCCTTATTAGATGAGTTGGAAGAACTAAAAGATTTGTGAAAATTCGATGAGGCAATGAGAATTATTAACTGAGTTCTTATTGATGACCCACATAATGAAGACGCATTATTACAAGTAGCTGACATACAGTATAGAAAATGAGAAATCGGAAAGGCGAGCAAAGCCATCGATTTTTTGAATTCTGAAAAAAATAATGAAGATCCATTATGATTGTATGTAAAGTGAATCTTGGAAATGGAAAAAAATAATCGAAAAACAGCAAAAGAATACTTGCAAAAAGCATTAGTACTCACAAATTGAGAAAACCACGAAATCTTGAGGTGCTACGGTTTGTGCGAATATCGATATGGAAATAGAGAAAAAGGATTGAATTTCTTGAAAGATTCTTTTTCACTAAACAACAAAGATGCAGAAGTAATTTTTAACTTAATCGAAATATATATCCTAGAAAGGAATTACAACAAGGCAAAAAGCATGATTTCATATTATCACAAAAATCATGATAGCTTAATTTTGATTGATAAAACTATTGAAAATTACGATTCAAAAATTAACTTATTTGAAGAGTTCGTAAGAATTCAAACAAAATAATTTACAATTTAAATTACAAAATGGAAAAAAAGTCATTATTGCGATGGGACACAAAACATATTATAAAACATTCATTCATTAGTATTATCTTCACATGAATCTTGATTTGATTTTTATTCTTTTTGTTCAACACATTTTCAGGACTATTAATCAAAGAAAATGAAATTAATGATAGTATGGCATCAAAAATCGGAATGTACTTTTACATCCAAGATGAAAAAGATCCATCAAGCGATGAAATATATAAAAGAATCATCAATATAAAAGATCAATTAGCTGAAAATTGAATCAAAGCAGAATTCTCATCAAAAAACGATGCATTTGGATTTTTGGAAAGCAAAATCCCAGAAATCACAGAAAATTTCGAGAAATTCTGAATTGAAAACACATTACCATCAACATTGTACGTAATGTTTAAAAACGAAAAAGAATATAATATCATGAAAGATATCATAGTCGCAAACAAAGACATTATCTTAAATGTAAAAGATGTAGATAAATGAACAACATTGCAACAACAAGAAAACAGATCATTAAAAATTATATGAATTATGAAGACAGTAAAATATTTCACACTCATAATGACAATTGTTCTATGAGTTGTAATCATTGCCTTCACACAACATCTTTTGAGACATTTCTTTTATGAAACATATAGAGAGAACCAAGTAAAAAAACTCCTTTGAGCAACACAAATCGATGCAAATGGAGGATTTCTACTAACATTGCTATTCACAATCACATTATGATTCATAATAGGATACTTATTACGACGATCAACATGCGGACTAGTAAATATGCACTTAGAATCAATCAATATCAATCTATGATTAACAGATTGGAAAGTAATGTGATGCTTATTAATTCCATATGTAGTCTTCACAATCATCGCCCTAACATCAGGACAATTGATGTTAACTAAAATGGAAAAGAAATTCTAAAGAAAGAAATCAAATAACCTAAAAAACCGCAATAATGCGGTTTTTTTTTGATTAAGACAATAAGTATTGACATTTATAATAAAATACATAACATTCATCTCGAAAACACAATGTTAAACTAAATATTCGTAAAATGAAAGACTTAGAATTTTTAACAACAATCGAGGATGTTAAAGCATTAGCTAAGCTTGTCTTAGGAAACGACCCTAAAATTACGGGTTTGAAATTCCTTGATAAGTGTTGTGTCGAAGTTGACCAATGGCAACTGCCATATCCATTCATATGGCGGCTACGCATGGAAGTCGAGTACAATGGGAAGCCATTCATTGAAGATTTCATCTTGAATGAGAATTTCAATGGCAAAATTACCAGACATGGTCCTTTAAAAAGTAAGTACGAAACTGATCTCTTCAAGGATGACAGTGATTACCGTTCTTTTGAAGTTTTCATGGAACATGGACTGCCAGTTGTCAAAATCACGTGGCACTTCCCGGACTTCCCATGGGAAAAATCCAAGAATGTTTACAATTACAGTTCAGATCCTGAACACATTACTGAGTATGAGGACAAGCCTGTTGTTTTCCTGAATAAGGATGACATCTACAGGATGATTGATTCAAAAAGTGCGAGAAAGACCACCTTTGTCGAACCAAAATTGGTTAATGGATTGCCATTTTGGACTGACAGAGGTAATATCTTGTGTCGCCTATCTCCGCACATATCTTACGACACTCAGTTCTGGTCACCAACTAGCAACGAAGCTGAATTGAAAGATATTGCGGTTGGGGTCGAGTATCCTCTCTATCGCCTTGAATCTGACGCGGATATCTCGAATGACAACCTCCTTTCTGTCAAGTTTGACGGAACGAACTTCGAGTTAATTCGACCGAGTCAATCGAATCTTATCAAGTAAGTAAACAAACAAACGAAAGGCTAGCAAAATTTAGTTAGCCTTTTTTGCTACAAAAAAAACGGCTCGAAAGAGCCGAAAAATTTTTCATTTGTCAGACTGCATTGAAATTACTGATAAAAATATGCTAAAGATGTCCAATAGAATCAAGAAAGCCAAATAAACAGAAAAACCCCACTCATGTGGGGTTATTTTTTTTGTAGAATCATGGATATCCTTGAGTATGCTCCAACCAAGGTACTTGGTTGTCCTGCCAACGGCTATCATCCCAAGGATTTTCCCAATTACTTTTTGTCTCTGTTTTGTTTTTTAATCTTGGATTATCGCTTTTATTTCCATAACGCCTACAGAGAAATTCATCTAATCCAATGAGACCAAGAAAAAACAAAGTACCAACGGCAACAATTATAAAGAATCCAGCTGTTGCAGCTTTTAAATCTTCTTTACTCATTTCTGAGTCCATTTTTTCCTTGTTTGAATTTTCTTCTCCCATATTTTTGTTTTTTTAAGTTTGACATTTTATTTTATACATTTTATTCTATTGAATTAAAATAATTTATCAATACCTGCAATTTATCATATTCTTCATCACTAAGATTATCTTTTATCACACCTACTATTTTATTTAATTCTGTACATCATCCTTGTTTAGACTCAAATCTGGATTTTTTAATGAATTCAGCTATTTTATCAAAAAGCATCCTTCATCAATCTGTTATACGATATTCATTCTGCTCATTTGCTTCTAATTCCAGCTTTTTAGCTTCTCTACTTAAATATTCATATATATCTTCTTTACCAGCATGTTCAAAATCGAATCACGAATATTGATATACATTCAACAATGAATTGATATGATTATATGTTCACATTGAAACATCTCATAAAATGCTATAATCATTTATAGTATTTCAATTATTATCTGGCTTTTTGATGGTTTGTACACTTTCCAAACTTCTTTCTAAAGCATCTGCTAATTCCCTTTCAAAATCTGATCATGAGCTATTTTCTGCTCATCATTTCGCTTCTCTAACATCTCTCTTTTCTGATTGTTCTTTTGCCTGTTCTTGAGATGGAACATTTCAACCTTTGAATAATACTTTATAAAATAAATTTGCATAATATTCATCATCATCTTTGTTTTCAATTGAATTTATGGTTTTTATAAGTTCTTCTGGTTGTTCTTTTATCATATTAGTAAACAGATAACTCAATTTTTTAGTAAGACCATTTATTATAGAACTAATTGAATAATCTTGTTGCTTATTCCTATTGTATTTCACCTCGAAATATTCAGTAATTTTTCATTGAATTTCAGCCAAATTATCTGCATCAATTTTACTACAAGACATACATAAATTCAAAAACTGTAGTTTGCTTTTTATCTTAGGAGGCAATTTGAGTTTATCTGAATATATAATTTTATTTTCTATTAATGCAGAATTTTTACCGCTTTCGACTGTATAATATATGTTTCAATTTATTATACCATGAAAATCAATTCTATCATATTCTTTTGAAACTTCTTTCCAATTTTCCAATAGTACACAATCACTTCACCTTTCTCATATACAATATATATTTCAGTTAATTTTTTGAAAACCATGAACAGTATCATATCATTCTAATATTTCTTTTCAATTTTCGAGTAATACTCAAATTCCACTACTTTTTTTTGCATTATGATAAATTTTTCAATCCAAAGTACCGTAACAATCCAATTTATCGTACTTGCCAGTTATCTCTCCTCAATCTTCTAATAATATTCGTTGTCAGTCTTTTTTTGCTATTGAATATAATTTTCAATCCAACCATCTTCAATACTCATGATTAAAGTTATCATATTCTTGAGTAAATGCTTCTCAATTTTTTATTATTTGTTTTTTATTATCGGAATTTGTTACGATGTAATATAAATTTCAGTCATTTTCTTCACAAAATTTTATTTCTTTACATCATTCAAATATTTTTTCCCAATTTTTAAACAATACTCGACCATCATCATTTTCAGCAGCACAATAAGTATGTCAACCGCCTGATTCACAGAATTCAATATGTTTATATCAATTTAAAATTTCTTTTCAGTTTTTAAGCAACACATGATCAAAATGTTTATCAATACAACAATATAAATCTCAATCTAATGTTTCATACCATCTGTATTGATAATCTTCGAATATATTAGATATGATTTCTCAATTTTTAGCTAAAAAAACTCTTCAAGGTTCAAATACAAAACAATATTTGTCATAACCCAATTGTTTATATATAAATTGGTATCAATTGTAGTAATTCTCATTAAATTGAGTAGGAGTTTCTTCTCCATTTCACACCAAATACCATTGTCTATCATTTCTAGCTTTGTAATAGATGCTTCAATTATCAGTTCAACTAACACTTATCTCATCATATTCTCATGAAATTTTTTTTCCATTTTCCAATAATATTTTTTTTCTTCAATTATTCGCAATAAAATATGCATTTCAATTTTTTGTTGCTTCATAACTTATTTTATCATATCATTCTGATACTTCTTTTCCATCTTGTAATAATATCCGCTTACCATCTCTTCTTCAAATATATCTTTTCAACATATTCAAACCAGATTGCTTTTCTTCATCTGAATAACTATATTCTGGATAAACACAATCACATAATTTAATTTCATCATATTGATCTGAAATTTCTTGATTATTTTTCAAAAATATTTGTTTTCAATCTTTTTCTACTACACAATAAATATTATCATCCATTATCACATGTTTTGCAATATTATCATATTGGCTTAATATCCTTATTCAGTTCTCAAATAAGATTGCCTTACCATTTTCAGTAGCTATATGATAAATTTTTCAATTTGCACAACCACATGTCCTAATATCTCAATATTCAGTTAAAATTTCATTTCAATTTTTTAGAATTCTACTTTCCATTCAATTTTTACCTCGATTCATAGTTTCAGAATACAGCTCTCAATCAACTATTTCTCAAAATCTTATATGTTTATACTTCTTTGAAATCTCAGTTTCTTCCCTTTTATCTATGGTCTTTTTTGCTTTTTTAACTTCATATTCTCATGTCTCATAATTTTTCTCTACTAAGATATCTTGTTCTCGATTTGCTCAATAAAATGTCTCTAATAATTGCTTTAATTCTTTTAGATTTTCATCTTCTACACTTCTAACTTTTGCATATAGTACAGTATCTAATGGCCTATAATACTTCAATTTTTTGATAATATAATCTACATCATTTTCTTCAATTAGATTTTTATCCACAAAAACATGCAATATTTTTTGTACATCATCAAAAGATACGAATCAATCTTCTAATATATATCTTTGTTCATCATCTAAATATTCATAAACTTGTTTTTGCTTTTCAGTATATTCTAAATCTTTGTTTGAATCTGATAAATTATCATATATTGTTTCTATCAAATCTTTTGGATAAAATTTCAAAATTCTTAAAATCATAGGGAATAATTTTTCTTCTCAGTCTTTTATTCATTGCGATCTATCATCAATACTTATTGTTTCAGGATAATATGTATGTCATTCATCTAATAATTGAATGTATTTTCAATAAATAATATTCATTTCGTCTACAATTTTTCTGGCTTTTTCTGAAACATTATCAGTATTTGATTCAGACAAAAATTTTTTATTAAAAGAAAATCGTGGATTCTCTCAATTATTTTTTGATAGATAAATTTTCTTTGCTACAAAAGGTAAACCATCAGTTTTCCTTAGATAATTTATAGCAAGATCATTATCTTTTAATTCTTCATCTTTTTTAATTTTACTTCTTAATGTTCTAATAAATTCAGGATGTTTGATGGAAAATTTAACAGTATTAATGCACCTTAACAGAATCTCTTTAGATAATCACAATTTTCAAATCAATTCAACTCATTTTTTAAGGTCATGACATAATAAATTTTCTAAAATATATATTAAATCATCATCGTTTAAAGTATTAGCTTCTTGCAAAATTATTGAAAAAAGATGGTTCTTCTCATTTTCAGTTTCAGAATCAATAAGTTCCATTTTTTCTCGTGGCGTAAGTTCTTTAGTAGGCTGTTTATCTAATCACATATCAGAATTCAATACTAAAAGTTGCGCAAATATTATAATATTGATTTTACTCAAAATGTCAAACACTTTAGTAATATATATGGTTATATATGCTTGACACTAATTTTAAATTATATATATATAAATATGTATACAATTTATTTAAGTACAAATTTTTCGTAAAATGTGAGAAACAATAGAAAGTAAAAGATTTAGTGAAGCAATTAATAAAATCGCTGATAGTTACTCAGAAAAAGAATTATTAGAACTATTGAAAGATATAAATCTTTCAGAATACGTAAAAAACAATACACAAAAATGAAAAGAGCATTTGAATGACTTAATAGAACATGATTCGACAGTGAGAGAAGCCGTTATTTATATTGTAAATAATTATTTAAAAAAAAGAAAAAATAACCCAGAAAAATTTGGCCGAATGCACTGCATTGAAGCTGCATCACTAATGGCTGAACATTGATTTAATGATTCAGATGAAGTTGCAGCAGCATTATTGCACGATGTTCGAGAAGATATTCCAAATTGAGAAGAATATTTAAAAACAACATATAATGAAAATATTGTAAATTTAGTAAAAGCACTCACAGAAAAAGATAAATCGTGAGACTCGCTTGAAAAAAAGAAATTAAGCCGAAAAGAAAGGAAATTAGAAGAAATGGAAAAAGTTTCGATATTTACTCCAAAAGAATTAGCATTAAAATTAGCTGATCAAATTAGTAATATTGCAGAAACAGTAAATGATTTAGAAAATATGACATTAGAAGATAGGCAAAAATATTGGGAACAATTTAATGCAGGTTATGATAAACAAATTTGGAAATACGAAACGTTAAGTAATATTATAGAAACACGTATCCAAGAATGTAAGGAGAAAAACTTATTTCAAAATGAATACGAAGAATTAAGACTAAAAGAATTTTCAAATAAATTCAAATACTTAGTAAGCAAAATGAAGTCATTAATGGAATCAGAATAAGCAGCGAAAAAATGAAAAAAAACCACAAAAAAATCCTCCAAACTTTCGAAAGGAGGATTTTTTTATTTAAGAATTAAATTACTATTTACCAACATAATCAACCAATATTCCAGGTCACATTGAAGAAGCAATAACTACTTTCTTAATCAATTTTCATTTAACTCAAGCTGGTTTATTTTCATCTAAAGCTGATAAGATAGCTGAGATGTTTCAAACTAAATTTTCAGCAGCAAATGAAACCTTACCAACAGCTACATGAACATTTCCTGTTTTGTCCAATTTATATTCAATCTTTCATTTCTTGAATTCTTCAACAGTCTTTGTGATATCATTTGTAACTGTTCAAGCTTTTGGACTTGGCATTAATCCTTTTGGTCACAAGATTTTAGCTGCAGGAGCTAATTCTCTGATACATTCAGGAGTAGTAATTAAAACATCAAAATCTAATGTTCAATCTTTGATTTTAGTCAATAGATCGGCAGATCCACAAACATCAGCTCAAGATTTTTTAGCTTCATCTAATTTATCATCAGAAACAAATACAGCAACTTTTGTAGTTTTTCATGTACCAAAAGGCAAGATAGTTGTTCATCTCAACATTTGGTCGTTGTACTTAGGATTTGCATTTGTCTTGATAGCAAGTTCTACAGTAGCATCAAATTTAACATTTGATGTCTTTTTAACTAAATCAACAGCTTCAGCTAATGAATAAGCTTTTCATTTTTCAACTAAGCTAGCTGCTTCTACATACTTTTTTCAGTGTTTCATTTTTTAATAATTTAATAGTATAAAAGTGGTCATAGCAGAGTAGTAACTCCTCCCACATAAATTTTGTGCTCCTTTTTAAAGGAGCTCCCCGAAGGGGTGAGGATTTTTTAAAAATCTCCCGGCCTTCGGCCACCCTCTTTAAAAAGAGGGACAATAATTACATATCAACATCTACTCACATATTTTTAGCTGTTCATGCAATGATTTTTATTCAAGCATCAACAGAATTTGCGTTTAGATCAGATTTTTTCAATTCATAGATTTCTTCTAAATCAGCTCTAGACAATTTTCATTGTAATTTGTTCTTGTTTGGTTCTCATGATCCTTTCTTTTGTTTCAATTTCCATAAGATCAAATTTGATGTAACAGGAGCTCATAATTCCATAGCGAATGTTCTGTCAGCATAAACTGTCAATTTACATTTAACTTTTACATCAAATCAACCAAATTTCTGCATCATTTCTTGAGTTTTTTCATTAAACTCTTTTGTAAACTGTCCAATGTTTACTCAATTTGCTCAAAGCATAGGTCATAGTGGAGGTGCAGGTTGAGCTTTTCCAGCTACGATCTCTAAGTTCAAAATGTTTTGTACTTTAGCCATTGTAACTAATAAATAAATAAAGATTGTAAATAAGACTTAGATGCATGATAGATTGAGTAATCAACAGCTAACAACCGTGATTGATTATTTACATCTATCAACATCAATACCTTTTTATTTGCATAATCAGGTATATTTATATAAGTAACCTTATTACCGAACATTTTATTTGCCAATATCTCACTTTCAGTATTCATTATATACAAATTTCATCACAACTTCCTTGCTATATCTGAGAAATCATAAGTATAACCATCCATATTCAGATAATAAATTCATTTATCATCTTTTAAAGCATATTTGTAAGATATTCACAACAAATTAACGAAGTCCAAATCACCATAATATGTATGAGTTCATCTCAATACAACCATCTCAGATAGAGTAGTAGTATCAGAATTATTTGGATTTGAAAGATCAATTATTGTCAAACCTCATTGATTATCAGATGTTTCATTATTATTTACTTCAATATCCACAGACGAATCACCATGATTAAATAATCAAGTAGTTTGTGATGGCACATCAATATTTCATGTATCAACTCTCATAGAATAGTCTTGTGTATTATCGATTTCAGACACAGTCAATCAAGTACTCATAGCTACAACTTCACTTCATGTTCACTTAAACACATCTCACTTTACATAATACAAGACAATATAAACCAACGAAAGAGATACACACAATACAATAATAGACCACTTTACAGTATTTGATTCATAATTATATTTTTGATCCATTTTTGTTTCAATAATAAATATTATCACATTAATTCAATCTTGTCTGCATCAATAACAACTGGTGTCAATCTACCAAGCATTTCAATATTTACGATTACAGTTCATTTTTCTGTATCAATAGTCTTTATACTTCATTTCATTCACTTGAAGTCTCAAGTCTTCAAAAGAACAACATCTCATTCTTTGTAAGGGATTTTCAAATCAGATCTCTCTTGTGATTTTTTGATTTGACTAATGATATTTTCGTATTCATAATCTTCAACTGGTACAGGACGAGTTTCAGCTCAAACTATAAGTCTAACTCCAGGTGTGTTTCTGATAACATACCAAATCTTGTCGTTCATCCTAGATTTAAAGAATACATATCCAGGATACAATTTTTTTTGTTTAACAACCTTTTCACCTTTTTTCATAGAATATTCATTTACAATAGGTGAAAGATAATCAACAACATCTTCAGATAATCATTGTTTTTGAACTCTCTCTTTCATATTATCAATAACTAATTGTTCTTGACCAGAAACCACACTCAAAACGTACCATTTGAAGTTGTCATCTTGAATCTGTTTTTTAATTTCAACTACATTTGAATCTTGTGCCATATTTATTTTTATTTTAGATGTAAAATAAACTAACCAATCAAATTATAGAATAATTCATATCATGATGTGAATACAAGATCTGCTAAGATAAAGTACAATCAAGCAAAAATTACTAAAGCAAAGATAGCGATTGTAAGCCCAATATATTGCTTTCTAGTCGGGTGTTTCAATCACTTAACAGTATCAAAACTGTCATAAATAAACTTCATCATTTTGATTTTTTTTCAATAATAAAAAATTTTCGCACAGATAATTTACATATTACAAGTCATTTTGCAAGTAATTTTTCAAAAAAAAGCACAAAAAAACAAGAAAAATTTTATATTTTTTACAACTCAGGATTAAAAAATTCAAAACATCATTCTGGGAAAAGTTGTTCAATCCAATCCTTTCAAGTTTTTACTAGTTTTCAACTAATCTCTTCATATCAATCACAAAAAATTCAAATAGTATTTCAAACAACACGCTCAGAACATTGTAAACCAGGTATCAAAGCTTTCAATTCTTCATGGGTCATATTCGAGGTATTTAGTTTAAAATAATACGTATTATTGTGTCAAATTATGCTATCTTTAAAACATTTTTCATCACACAAAACATTATCATGAGATAACACAATCGCATCCTCATATTCATCATAAGTAAACATACTAATATTTGCAATAGAGACACCACTAAAAGTCATATCAATTTTTTTATTTGAAGTCATTAAAAATGCTCAACTCCAAATACTACCAAAATCAATCTGGATACCATGAGCATAATTTTTGTATATAATACCAGACTTCTCAACATTATAAATTCGATTATCGCTATCTTTTGTGATAATATAATACATCTTACCAGTATTTTGAGGAACTTGTGGAGTTTGAGGATTAATGTAATCATTAGCCCTCATCAACATAAGCATTACCCATCATCTAAGTTCAAAACTACCAGGATTTGAGATGTTATTCATAATTCACTCTCTTTTCAAAAAGTTTAAATGCCCACTATAATAAGGAGCAGCACTATTTAATTCATTTAATAATACAGGATCATTAGCATTCAAAGCCCTTGAAAGCACAGTACCAAATTCTGCTCTAGTAACTTTTCAATAAGGATAAAATAAATCAATTCAAACTCACATCAAACCTAATTGACAAGCTTTTGTGACACCACTATCATATTGAACATCTAGATATTTTGATACATCAGGAAAATAACAAACTTTACCTGTATCAGGAGTCAATCAAAGGATATTTATTGCGTAATTTGAAAGCATCTTTGCCATAGCAATTCTCGTCAAATTTCATCACATATCAGCAGTCTCAATAGAATTCATAGTCGTGATTCCATTTTGATAAGCGTAATTATATGCATTTATTTCTTCTAGAGAATAAGAAAAAGTCACAGAAAAAAGAAATGAAATTCATAAAATCAGCAATAATGTTTTTGTTTTTTTCATAATAGAAAATAGAAAAATAAATTATATAGTACTATACGAACAAAATAAAAAATTGTGACAAAAAACTAAAACACCATAGCACAAAATCAGGTTGTACTTTTATCATTTCAATTAATCTCCGCAGAATTAATATATCAAACAAATTTCGCTTTTTTCTTCTTTTTCTCAGCTAAAGAAAAAAACCAATCAAAAGCTAAAATATCTTTTTCTCAATTCACTGTTTTTTCATCCAATTTAGTACATACATCCAATGGTAAATTTGAATGCAAATCAGACAAAAAAACAATATTTCCCAAACCATACAAACAATCAAAAAAATCATTTAATCTTTTCTTCGCAGTTTTTTCTCAAACTTTAAAAATATAAACTTCATAATACTCAGACAAAACTCTTGGATATGGAAGATCATAAATAATATTATCAAATCCTGAATCGGATAATTTAACTCCAAATTTTTTAATAAAATCCAAATCAAAAACTTCTTTTATTCACAAGACCTCTCACATACAATTAAACTCTTTTGAGCAGAGAGTAATTCAAGTTCAACTCGATGGCAAAACTAAAGATAGAACTCATTTTTTATTATTCAAAAATTTATATCAAGAAGCTTTTAACTCTCAACAATACAAACGATGTCATGCTGGAATAATAGCGACATTGTATGTCTTTTTTAAATCATTCAAAAATCAATTACTTTCAGCTCAACAAATATCAAACATGACAGATGAAAGCAAAATATCATTATCAAAAATTATTTTATTATCAGAATTTTTTTTCTTATCAACAACCATAACAATTAATTATTATAAACTGTCTTACTATTTCTCAAAATATCTAATACAAACCTATCAGCCAATCTATAACGTTTATCCCACTCATCACTAGACATAAACACAACATTTACGACTTCAATAAAATATCATCTAAATATATCACTAATTGATTCTTTCAATTTTTCAATTTGAGGCTTTTCCATATTTTTGTAAATAACAACCAAATCCATATCCAAATTAATTCAAAAACATTTTCAGAAAAAATATTTATCAATCATAACATCATAAGACTCAAAAAGACTTACTAATTTTCATTTCAATCAATAATAAAATATTTGTTTCAATAAATCATGAATTCAAGGTTCCACAGAAATTGACCATCAGTTTCAATCAGTATCAACTTTTAAAATCTCAGCAGATTTCAAAGAATCTACCTGTTTTTTAATTGCAGGAAAAGTCCACTCAAGCTCTCATTCCAAAGCTCTCATAGAAACACCTTGTCTCCTAAATAATAAATATTTCAATATATCAACTTTTGTTTTGCTACCAAAAAGTTTTTCTAAATCCATAATAATATTTGAGATAATAAACAAATATAAAGTACAAATTTCACAAAAAAAAACAAGACAAAAGAAAAAAATCGTTATACAAACCCACCTAGTCTGACGACAAAACAACCTCCCTTATCAGGGAGGAATTCTCCCCTGACAAGGGGGAGCTGTTCGCGGAGCTAGAGGGGTTTATTTAAATTCAAATAATATTTCCTCGTCTTTTCATCAAATTTCTCTATTGCATATCTTAAAGTCGTCCTATCCATATTCATCACATTCTCATCCAAAAATTTCTTCAAAACTTTTTCATCTTTTTTTCAAATTTCTCTAAGAACCCATCAAACTGCTTTGTGCAATAAATCATGTTCGTGATCCAACAACATTTTCGATATTTTCAAAGCATCATCAAAATCACATTTTCTCACAAAAATCATTGTAGAAACAATTCAAACTCTTTGCTTCCATATATTTTTATCATTTGCTAAATCATACAAAATTGACCTATCTTTATCCAATAAATAATGTCACAAAATCTTGTAGCATACCAAATCAACTAAATCCCAATTATTTCAATATTCTAAATGAGACAAATAAAAATCTACAATTTGTTTTTGCAAATATGAATCTATCTTTTTAGCAACAAATTCATATTTATAACACAAAATCAAAAATCAAGTCAGACGAATTTCATGATATTCAGACTTCATCAAATTATCAATATCATCAAAAGAGGAGTCAATAAAATATTTTTTAGCAACTTCTCTCAATTTTGGAACAGGAATTCATAAAAATTTATCTCATTCTCAATATTCTCATCTTCAAGTTTTAAAAAATCAAGAAAGAATTTTTGCTTTTTCAGGATTATTCAAACTTTTAAGATCAGAAATAATTATATCATACATGGAGAAAAAAGACAATAAACAAAAAAAAGCATACATTTTAATAAAAAATTTTCAACAAAAAATCCTCAAGAAGCAACTCTTGAGGATCTGTTGTAATAATCTAAGTAGCTTCCCACATAAATAATGGATAAAAAGCAGCAAGGCAAATTGGGAATATTGCCAATCCAAATATCCAATGTGCAATAAATGCAAAAACCACACAAAATAGAAATGCGATTACACACAGGATTCCCCAAAAAATCTGCCAAAATTTCTCCGAAGCATTTACATGTGAAGTAAAAAAGACAACAGACAATACGAGAAAGCTAAAAGAGAATAAATAAAACTCAAGAAGCTCAAGTACACTCGAAAAAGATAAACACGTCATAGCAAAAGGTTTTAAATACAACATATGTTTTATACATAGAATAATAAAATTAAATCAAATGTCAATAAAAATTTTTTAAAAGCAAAATATTGAATTTAAAACAAAGTTAGATATAAGATAAAAAATTTATTAAAAATTATAATCAATGCTCAAAATAAAAAATCTAACATCACAAGTCCAATGAAAGAATATTTTGGAAAATATTAACATGAATTTTGAAATTTGAAAAAATTACTGTATTTTATGAGAAAATGGAAGTGGAAAATCAAGTCTAGCACTCACAATCATGTGACATCCAAAATACGAGATTACAAACTGAGAAATCATAGTAGACTGACAAAAAATCAACGAATTCACTCCAGATCAAAAAGCAAAACTTTGAATATTTTTGGCATTTCAAAATATCCCAGAAATTCCATGAATCAAATTATTCGAATTCCTTAGAACGATTTACAACAATAGTACATGAGAAAATCTCACATTCCTCAAATTCAAAAATTTCATCATACCATATCTAGAAGAGATTTGATTAGACCAAGAATTTTTGCGAAGAGACCTCAATGTCTGATTTAGCTGATGAGAAAAGAGGAAAATAGAATTACTCCAAATAAAACTCCTAAAACCTAAATACATATTCTTGGACGAAATTGATAGTTGATTGGATGTAGATGCATTCAAAAGCATCTCAAAATCTATCCAAGAACTAAATGATGAGACAAATTGTTTCATATTCATCACACACCATTTTGAGATAATAAACAATATTGATATCGATGAAGTTTATGTACTAAAAGATGGGAAAGTAGAGGAGACAGGAGATAAAACATTAATTGAAAAAATTAAAAAGAATTGATTTAAATAAAAATCATCCCTTAACCCCTTCCTTGAAAAGGAAGGGGAATAAGAAAGGATATTTCCCCTCTTTTTCAAAGAGGGGATCAAGGGGTGATTTAAAATTAAAGAAGAAAAATGAGACAAGAATTAGTAAGAATAAACTCAATAGATTTGATAGAACAACCAGGTATCTTGTACACACCAGATAAAGAAACCAACAAAATAGTAATCCATATTCATGGTTTGAATTGAAATTTTTATGAAAATAGATTTTTAGATATACTAGCAAAATCTTACACAGACAAAAATTATGCATTTCTGACATTCAACAATAGATGAAGATGATTTATAACAGAACTATTAAAATGAGATGATTTCATCACAATAGGTTGAAGTTTGGAAAGATTCAAAGATTGTATATTAGATATACAAGGAGTAATTAATCGAGCAAAAGAATACTGATTTAAAGAAATAATCCTCGAAGGTCATAGTTATTGATGCAATAAAATTTTATACTACTATAACAATATAAAAGACAATTGCATAAAAAAGATTGTTTTATTAGCTCCATGTGATATTCCAGCAGAAACAAAAAAATTTTTAAGCAAAGAAGAATATGAAAAAACAAAAAAAGAGTCAACAAGATTAGTAAATGAAAGCAAAGAAAATGAATTAATAGATTTTCCAGCGATGGCAAACTGAAAAATAAATGCAGGTACATTTTTCTA